>Ga0126376_10000009_pt1 | contig 79389 bp, 37 predicted proteins | sample PanSoiMetPlot_15_FD_92760 | JGI IMG/M metagenome (GOLD analysis project Ga0126376, IMG submission 92760) | Tropical forest soil microbial communities from Panama - MetaG Plot_15 | ecosystem: Environmental > Terrestrial > Soil > Tropical forest > Bulk soil | place: Panama | collected 2016-02-17 | reverse complement strand
CACACAGCGAGATTTTGGTAGCCCGAAATACTATCCTTTCCTGTTTCGTCAGGCGTATCTCGCGCAGGATCGCTGGCGCGTTTCCGACTCAACCACGCTCACACTTGGCTTGCGATATGAGAACTTCGGCAACGCCATTAACACTCTTCGCACCGCTGCGTTTACGGGGTTATTCAACGTAGATCCGGTGACGTTTGCCGGCCCATACAGTCAGCCCAACAAGGTCAAGAACGACAACAACAACTTTGCTCCGACGTTTGGTCTCGCTTATTCACCGTCGTACGAAAGCGGGTTTCTGAGACGTATGTTTGGTAACCGGGACACGGTCATCCGTATGGGTTACCAACTCGGTTACGATTCGTTCTTCAACAACATCGCCTCGAATGCTGCGACTTCTTCGCCCAACGTGGTAGCGACAGCAATTCCATCGGTGGTCAATGCTGGTGCGCCACGAGGCTTGTCGAATGTGACAGGTGCATTACCGTTAACTCCGCGACCACTGTCACCATTGGATTCTCAAACGCTCGTAGTTGCGAATCTGGTTAATCCTTATTATCAGCGCTGGTCTGTGGGAGTTCAGCGGGCGTTGTTCGGAAACCTGGTTATCGATGCGTCTTATGTGGGCTCGAAGGGAACTAAGCTCTACCTCAATGAGGATTTGAATCCAAGCGTGCCGGCAGTTGCTAATGCGTTCAATCCAGGTATTCAACGCATCACGCCGGCGGGGTTCACGGGCTCGACTACTTGCACGCCGAACACCGCAGGCTGTCTCATCTCAGGCCGGCTCGACAACCTGCAAGGTTCGCGTCTAATCCGCACGAACGGCGGTTCATCGATTTACCACTCAGCCCAATTATTGGTAACGCGCCGCTTCACGAACGGTTTCTCACTTAGCTCTGCTTACACGTGGTCCAAGCTCATTGACAACGCGAGCGAGGTCTTTACCGTGGCGGATACGAATTTGCCACAGCAGGCTTCGTTTCCGTCAATCTTTGGAGGGCAGGCGTTAGAGCGGGCAGTATCGTTTTTCGATCGCACACACCGGTTCTCGTTGACTTATGTCTACGAACTTCCCTTCATGAGAAGCCAGCGTGGATTTGTCGGTCATGTGCTCGGAGGTTTTCAACTCTCAGGTGTAACGACATTTGAAACCGGAGTGCCGCTCACAGTCGTGAATGGACAGGATGCCGACTCGATTGGTGGGAACCTCGATCGTCCGGATTTCAACCCCAACGGCCAAAAGGGAGTCCGTGCAGTTCCCGCAATTGCTACGGCCACAGTCAATCCCTGTAGTGTGGCGGTTGGCGCAACTTTTTACACCAACCCTGATGCTGGCGGTGCGTGTATTAATCCGGCGAACGCGCAGTATATTGGATTGCTGGCAGGCAGCGGACGACGCGGCACTCTCGGCCGTAATACTCTGCGGACACCCGGCCAGAATAACTGGAACGTTAACCTTCTGAAACGAGTCAATGTTGGCGAAGCAAAGTTCTTCGAGCTGCGGGCTGAGTTCTACAACATCTTCAATCATCCGCAGTATGGGACCGCCAGCGTGAGTCCTTTCTCACCCGGAAGTACCGGCGTGCCGGCGAACGTCTTCACTTCAGCAGCCGGTCAGTTTCTACATCCGGAATTCTCTGACGGTGGTGGGCGCGTCATTCGCTATCAGTTGAAGTTCTCATTCTGAGAGCCTTCACAAACTCTATGAAAGCCCGGCCGTCAATTTCCGCCGGGCTTTTTAGTGACTGTGTAAACGTTTGTTGTTTACGGCAGCTTGCTGTCCGCAGGGCTTCACACAAAAAGTCACTTGTCGTTGCACGGCGCGGCTTCACCGCCTGATGTGAGGCGGGGCTTTGCCCCGCCGATAACCCACTAGAATATCTTTGGGGCTATGCCCCCGGTTCGGGCCTTTGGCCCTGAAATGTCAGGGGCACAGCCCGGACCGAGGGCATAGCCCACATGGAATCGCTCGATAAGACGGCGGGGCCGAGTCCCGCCTCACATCAGGCGGCGAAGCCGCAACTGGTAGTTTGTTATAGTTTGCACAACGAAAGGACAACCAGAATTGAATTCGCTTCAACCCACACCAACTTCGCCTGACCGAGAACTTTGGCAACGTGGTGAATACACCATCAGCACGGATCGTTCTCGCCTGGACATCGACCTTATTCACGACTTTGTCAGCAATCATTCATACTGGGGAAAGGGTCGGGCGCGCGACGTTGTCGAACGCTCGATCGAAAACTCGATGGCGTTTGGCGTGTACCACGGTGACCAGCAGGTGGGATTTGCGCGAATCGTGACAGACTACGCCACCTTCGCATGGGTCGCAGATGTTTTCGTCGTGCCGGAACACCGCGGGCGCGGGTTATCAAAATGGCTCATGGAAATCATAATCGCTCATCCTAAGCTACAGGGTTTTCGCCGTTGGGTTTTGTCGACCAAAGACGCGCAGGGGTTATACGAGCAATTTGGTTTCATCAAATTGCACCGTCCTGAACGTTGGATGGAACGGCCCGATCCGAACATGAAAGAATCTCCCGATTATTGGCAGCCGTAGTGCATCTAAGATTTATGAAGTCACAACTCATCGTTAAAATCGTCAGCATTCTTGGGCCTCTGTTCTGCCTCACGGCTCCTGCGTTTCCGAAGATGACTGATCACTGCTTCCAGTGCACGGTGGTCCAGGATTGTGGATCGAACAGTTTCGGATCCAGCTCAACGTCGGCACGCATGTCAGAGTATTTTTCAGTTGTGACGACCTTGCCATCGACCATGAAGATCACTTCCGGCGACATCCAGCCACCGCCGAGTTTCTGATACTTGTTGAACTGGGTTTCCTGCGTTTGCGTCCCATCCTTACCTCCGGGACGAATCATTCTGACGAAGTAAAGATTCTGCTGATCGATCCAGAATTGCGTCGCATGCAGATCGCCTGCCTTTGCGCCAACGACATAGACCGGCCGTCCCTGCCAGGTGTCTTCCCTGAATTGCGAGAGATCAAACTTCAGCGCCTGTAGTTTCGCGATCACGTCGCTGGCAGGTGCGCGATAGACATCGAAACCCAGAATCAGCAGCGGATGCTCGAAGGGGCGCGTAGCGTCGACTTTGCCGTCTTTGAAGACGAAAATCTTGCCATCGGTAAAGAGGATGCCGTTGCCGGCGGTTGTTGGTGTGAAGTCGATACGCAGCTTTCCGGGCACTGACATCGCCTCGTACCAGGTTTCGACTTTGGAGGTGCCATCAGGTTGAAAGTTTGTGGTTTCCTGTACGAAGGTCGCCGTCTTGTACCACGACTTGCCATACTTCTGCTGCATGGCCGCAATCAGTTCATTCGTATTCGAGATCTTCGCGTACGGCGCCATCGGAAACGTCACCAGAAGAATCGTGATTGCCAGAAGGAGATATTTCATTAGTGTCCTCGTTGGTTTTATCCGAGTGTAACAGCCACAGACTCTTCAACAAAGACGCGAGACCCGTGGGCCGTGCCATTTTCAGACTGAACTCATTAAGCACCCAACTCAGAGACACTCGGAATGACCGCAGCTACAGTTTGTCTCAGTGCCACCCGCTGCGTTCCTACAGTGCGTGCTGCAATACTCATCATCGGAGGGTGCCGAACATTTGCACGGTGTGTGAGCGCATTTTTGGGAAGACTCTTCGTTATTCATTTCTTCTCTCCTTTTACTGAGACATACGCATTATTCACTGCGCAACGTCCGAATGGGACCCCTCGGTTATTTTGTTGTGTGGGTGACCGGATTTCATGTCGACAACGATGATAAAACAGATTAAGACTCAATGGACGTGTTAACTTGTAAGCAATGGAAGAAAACATAAGAGCCAACGCGGAATTGGTCATTCAACAGGTGCGTTCACTCAGTGGCAGCGACGTTGGCTACACGCAGGAGTCTGTCAAGTGGCTCGAAGGCTACATCGAACGCCTGAGGACCTCGGGAGCGTTCGAGAGCGAAGACACCAAAAACAAACTAACGAGTGTGTTCGGCTCCTTTCTTGGCGAGTGCATCGTTCGCTGCTACGGTGGAACGTGGAAGCAGCGCGATGGTGTGTGGTGCGTCGCGTTCGACGACAAGAACATTGCGTTTCCGTTAGCGAAGGTAGCAAAGCAAATGGAAAACGGGCTCGAGGATGGAATCGCAAGTTACTTCAGTGTCATCCCAATCGTCTTTAAAGCTCACGTGAGCGAGGCGCCGTCAACGCCGAAGAAGCCGTGGTGGAAGGTTTGGTGATGCCAACTGCTGAACAAGTAAACGATGCACGCGAGTTGTTGCGGCGGTTTATTAGACCCACGCGGTTGGTGCAAGCTGAGCGTTTGGGCCGCGATGCGGATACTCACATTTATCTAAAACTCGAGACGGAGTTGCCGACTCGATCATTCAAACCGCGTGGAGCGATCTACGCTCTGATGAAGACTCTTCAGCAGCGATCTGTAAAAGGCGTGGTTGCTGCGAGCACCGGCAATCACGGTGCGGCGGTCGCTTATGCCGCTCGTCTCGCAAAGCTTCCGGCAACGATCTTCCTGCCGCAGTCTCCGAACCCGATCAAGCGCGCGCGAATCGTTGCACTCGGTGCAAACGTCGCGGAGGTTGAGTGGAAAGCGGAATCACTCGGAAACGCGGCTGCGTCATTCGCCGAAGAATACGATTACTATTTTCTCAATGACGCGAGCGATGAGTTGGTCCCCGTTGGCACTGCAACGATTGCCGCTGAAATCCTCGACGAACTGCCGACGCCGGACGTGATGATCGTGCCGATGGGTGACACTGCTTTAATCCGCGGCGTCGCGGCTGAGGCAAAACGTCGTCATCCCGCAGTCAGAATCGTCGGTGTGCAGGCTATGGAAGCGCCATCGTACGCTCGATCGTGGCAGGAAAATCGCGTGGTCACGACTGACACGTGCAATACGATTGCGGATGGGTTAGCGACGTGCGTTCCACTCGCGCCCAATGTTCGCGCGATACGTGAGTTGGTTGACGAAGTGTGCCTGGTGTCAGAAGACGAACTGCTTCAAGGTATTCGCACGCTTCTATTCGAGGAGCATCTGGTAGCAGAAGCCGCCGGCGCCGCTGCCCTCGCAGCGTACCTTCAGAACACCACTGCATACGCCGGCCGGAGTGTAGTGTTGTTGGTTACGGGTGCCAACATTCCGCACGATCTACTTCGACTGGCGGCAATGACAGTCTGAAATTCATTCCTTTTTAACTGTTACATCTCCCGATCTCTCGGTGGGAACCACTGCCCAGCCCTTCGTCAGTTCTAAAGACCAACCGTCGCCTTTCAACGGTCGCGCGGACAGGTCTGCCGGCGCGGGCACGCGAGCGCGAACCAGGTGGCCGGTTGCATCACGTTCTAGCCAGGCTCCGTTGTTCACTGTCAGAACGCCCCATGCATCTACTAATCGCATTGTCGGATATACGGTGTTGCTGGCATCAATTCCGATCACGTTATTGGGGTCGTAGCTGTAATTGACGTCCGGAGATAAAGACAATATCAGCACCGGTCCGTCCAGAAACTTCTTTCTTGCCCCTGCGATTTGCTGCTTCCGTCTCTCTTCCTGGTGAGTCTCGATTGTAACGATCTCCTCACCCTCGTAACGCGAGATCGCAGCGCGTGCGGCTGCTTCCGACGAGCGGATTCCAATTTCGTATCGTTCTTGCAGCATTGCTCCCAGATCGCTCGTGGGTTTCAGATTAACGCGCCACGGTGTGCCAGTGAGATCGAGTAAAGCACCGTACGCGGGCCCAGAAACGTACGCAAACGAGCGGGCGAACGTGGGATTGTTGCGCGCCTGGCGAAGGATGAGGTCTGCGCGCACCACGGTTTCTTCTAAATCCGCGGAACTTAATTTCACGCCCGTGTACTCAGCCAATCCTTCGTTCAGTTCGAGCGCGTTTTCATTGTTGGCGGAATCCGGAAACAACGAGCGGCGATAGGCTCGGAAATGCAGAGCGTCAGCGATGGCGGCGGTTCGCGCGGATCCGGTCTGGCGCAATGCGCGCTCAAGTGCTCGCCACTCCATCTGAATCCAGATGCGACCATTGAGTGTGTCGAGATGTGAATTCACCGCATCGCGCGCGGGTAATCCGAGTTTCTCCTGCAGGCGGTGGAAACATTCGTGTAGCAGCAAGCGCTCGCGAGGCTGACGGAATTCCGCAACCGGCCACATCACCATTGTCCAGTGGACGCCGGCCCAGTCGATTGCGGTATTCGCCGGATTGATCTCGTTGGGAAGTTTGCCGACGAAGACCCCATCCTGCGCCACTAGCTTGTGTTCGAGATCTGCTTGATTGGTGACGATGTTGGCGGTGCGCGGATCGACAAACATGATTGGACCATACAAGGGTAGACCCCAGGTCTTGCCGCCGTCGCGATCGGAAGTCTGCTTGAGTTGTCGAAAATATTGTGCGGCCAGTTTGGTATCGATACTCGAAGACTGCGCCGCCGACGACGTAATGAAGACGAGCAGACTCGCGACCACTGACGCGATCCTTAAGATCGGGTTTGTCATTTAATAAATGTTTCCACCGGCCTGCGTTGACGTCAGCGATCCGTTGTTTACGTTGAGCGTGTAAGCAACGCCGCTGGCGCCGGTCCAGGTGGAAAAGTCGAAAGTGCCTCCCTGCGGCAGCTTGTAGACGCCGATGTTGAGATACGTCAGAGGCGTCTTTGCGGCGAGCACCTGAGCGGGTCCGGGCGCTTGAAGAAAATAAGCTGCGCCCACACCGACCATCGTCGCTGCGCCGGTTGGCAGCACCAGTAACGCAGTCTCCTCGTCAATTCCGATGGCCCGCGGTTGCGTGGACCAGCCGTTGTTTACGATGCGCGCCAGAAAGGCGAGCGATCTTCCCATGCGGTCGCGCGTCACAAAATGAGAGTCGTAGAGCTTGTCTACTCCCAACGATGATTGAAACAAGTCTCGATCGAGTGTGACGTAACGATGGAAAGGATTGGCCAACGCCTGACTCGACGTCACAGAGCCGAGAGCGCCCGTGTAAATGAACTGACTGAGTACGGCAAGTCCCGCGCTCGTTCCGCCAACCGGCGCCAACTTCGAATTGAGCAGAAAATTCACGCCGGTCTCCACGGCTGTGCCGCGCCACAAAGCAACATACGTCGATTGATCGCCTCCGGCGATCCAGAGTGCCTCAGCGTTTTGAATGTGAGAGCTGACGTACGCAGAGTTCGCGCCGGCCGCACTGGTGATAATGATCGTCTCAACTGAATCCATCTGCGGACAGAGTTGTTGAATGTAAGGATTGTAAGCGTCTGTGCCTGTGGTCCTGATCACAACGAAGTCTCCGCCACCGGCGCGCTGGCACATCCACTGAAACGCCGCGTCAACGTCCGTCCCACCTCCCATCAGGACCAGTCCGGGGCTCAGCGCCGGGGACGGTGGTGCGTCGGCGGGATTACCGACAATAAACGACGTGAATCCGGTCTTCGACCCCGCATTAATCGAGGCCGAAACCATGCACAAAACGGCTATTAATGTGAGACAGCGCAGAGAAGTTGTTGCGACGCGTTTGAGCATTGAAATCCTCCTGAAAGTGTGAAAGAGTGTCGCACCTTATATCACCTAAACGCAGCGCATGCCTATATCACGACGTAAGTTCATCGAACTGGCCGCATCATTCGGCGCCTCGCTAGCGTTCCGATCAGCTGGCGTGCATGCGTCAACCATTCAATGGCGCGAGCGGCGGGATCTTTATCCCCAGGGCGTAGCATCGGGCGATCCGCATCCGGACAGTGTGATTCTTTGGACCAGACATCCGCCGTCAAAAGACAGCGAGGCTGGAAAGTTAATCGTAGAAATCTCTGCCGATCCGGAGTTTCGTCGCGTAATTGCTACCGCGAGGGCAACACTTTCTCCCGACGCTGATTGGACTACTCGCGTGCTGGCCGCTGGCCTCAAACCCCGACGTGTTTACTGGTATCGCTTCACCGACGAACACGGTTTCGGCAGCCGAATCGGTCGCACGATTACGGCTCCTGCTGAAAACGACAATCGTCCAGTGAGCTTCACTTTTGTAAGTTGCCAGAATGTGCAGATGGGTGGAGCAAACGCCTATCGTCGAATGATCTGGGAAGACGAACGGAAGCCTGCTGACGATCAGCTCGGCTTTGTGCTGCATCTGGGAGATTTCGTCTATGAAGTAGTTTGGTATCCGGAGGACCGGCCGAAGGGTTATTACGCGCGCCGCCTGCGCGACATTGTGCGGTACCCACACGGCGAAAAGATCCGCGACTTTCACGTGCCAACCACTGTGGATGACTATCGCGCTTTGTACCGTGGCTATTTACTCGATCCGGATTTGCAGGATGCGCGCGCGCGTTGGCCATTCGTCTGCATGTGGGACAATCACGAATTTTCCTGGAAAGGTTGGCAAAGCCAGCAAGACTTCAGCGGAGTGCGCCCGGCGCAAACGCGCAAGGTTGCTGCGAACCAGGCCTGGTTTGAATATCAGCCGGCCAGGGTGGCTAATATCAATAGTTACCACGCGCCGGCTGTTCGCGACACGGCGATTCGCGAATTCGACGATCATGGTTTGGGACTGGAGCCGGGAAATCTCGCTGCGATTAACAGTCTCAAGATTTATCGAGCTTTTCGTTGGGGCCGTAACGTCGAACTGATTCTCACCGACAATCGCTCATATCGATCTGAACCCGTGATGCATCGCGCAGAAGCAGCTTCGTTTCAGCCGCAACAGTTTCCTTACGTGTTTCGGAGAATGTTGTTGACGTGTTTGATGGTGGCCGGGAATTCAATCACGGAAATCCGCCTGACGAGATCGTATTCAACGGCGCGAATGTTTCAAATCCTCGTAAACAGGCAGCGCCGCAGTCGATGCTTGGTGTTGAGCAGAAAGCATGGTTCGTTGAAAAGTTGCGTGTTTCTTCAGTGCCCTGGAAACTATGGGGGAATTCAATCGCGATGCTCGACTGGCGTATCGACTTCCAGAATCTCCCTGAAGGTGTGGGACCGAAATGGCCTGACGCTGGTTACGCGACGTTTGGCGATGACGACTGGTCCGCGTATCGTCATGAGCGCTCAGAAATTTTGGACTTCATCCGCAGCAAACAGATCAGTGGAGTCGTTGCGCTTTGCGGCGACCGGCACGCATTCGAAGCCGGACTCGTCTCTTCGTCTTTGCCACCCAAGGCTTTCGAACCGATGATGGCGGAGTTCGTTACGGGTTCGATCTCGGCGCCGGGTCTGTTCGAAGCAGCGGAATACTCGCTTCCTAAAGATCATCCCTTGCGCGCAATCTATCTTTACCAGCCATCACAAGAGGCGGCGGTTCAGCCGGCCGTGAATTTTTCGATGATGCATGGAGTGCGGTCCAGCCTTGCGCTTACGCGGACGCATGATGTGCGTGAGGCGCTAGTTGAACGAAATCCGCAACTCGCACCACATCTCTCATTCGTCGATCTGGGTGGGCACTGCTATTCGTTGGTACGCGCGAGCAGTGATGAGTTGGAAGTGGAGTTTGTCTGTATCGTGCGACCACTAGAGCGCAGCGACCGCGCTGATGGCGGTCCTTTGGCCTATCGCGTTACGCATCGTCTGAAGCGCTGGGCGCCCGAAGCCGCGCCTCGGATCGAACGCACGAAAGTTGAAGGGGCATTACCGCTCGTTCTGTGAGTTTTTTACGGCACAACTTGGATTGTTCCGAATTGTTTGAAGTGATGGTCAAAGGCGAAGGCCACTGTTACGCCGAGTTGTTCCATAACCACTTTACTGGTGCAATCCGTGAAGCCCCAGCCTGTATCGTCAAATTGCTGAAATGTCTCCCAGGCGCGTAACAAATCTTCTGCAGTGATCTTATGTATTTCCGCAAGACCATTACGGAAAAACTTTCGCCAAGATGTAACGCCCGTTTCTTTCACCACGAACTCTGAGAAGCGTGAGCCTTACTCGTAGTTTGGGGTTGGTCGTGAGTAATCACGATTACGTCAAGCCGAGACCCCTCAGGCAAATCCAACGGCTGCAGCGGGCGAATCAGACCCTGCTCGTAAACTGCTTCAATTTCTTTCGTCATAACCGCTCCGGCAAGATTGTATCATTGGTCTGCAACGCGTACCTGAACTAATGATGATGTTGAGTTTCTGTTGGTAGACCTGCGCTGATCCAGTCAGATTTTCCTTCCTGATAGTCGCGCACATTCGAATAGCCCATCGCCACCAGTTCACGGGCGGCGTTCTCAGATGCGTGTCACGTGGGCGACGCGCAGTAGACAACGATGTCCGCGTTCTTATCCGGCAGGAGCTTCGGCGCAAGAACGCTCACTTGATCCGAAGGCAAATTGATTGCACCAGGCAGATGCGCGTGTTCGTACGCCGTCCTGGGAAGAGTTTCGACAAGTACGAAATCATCCTTCCGATCGATCTTCTGTTTTAGTTCGTCTCTGCTGATTGTCTTTGTCATAAAAACTCCGGTAGAAAGGGACTGTAAATCCCGCCCTGAAGTTTACATCTTGAGCCAACTAAACGATATTGGTCCGCGTCGATCATGCCCAAGAAAAAGCGAATCATAATCATTGCTGGACCAAACGGCGCCGGCAAGACCACCTTTGCTCGGGAGTATTTACTTAAGGAAGCGCACTGTCCCGACTTTGTTAATGTAGATCTCATAGCCGCCGGCTTGTCGCCGTTCGATCCGGATCGTGCGGCAATTCAAGCTGGCCGTCTAATGCTCGCTGAGATTGAGCGGCGCGTTCGAAAGGGTGAAAGCTTTGCCTTTGAAACCACCTTGAGTGGACATATTTATGCCCGAAAGATTCCCGAATGGCGGACTTCAGGCTACCACGTGAAACTCATATTTGTAGGCTTGCCGAATTCAGATATGGCTATCCGGCGAGTAGCAACGCGAGTCGCGCAAGGCGGTCACAATGTGAGCAGCACCGCCATCCGGCGCCGGTTTGAAGCAGGTCTCCGCAACTTTCACGACATCTACATGCACTTGGTAGATATGTGGGTGTGGTACGATAACTCCGGCAGTACACCGCAGGTGATTTTAGCGGGAAGAAATCGATGAGCCTTCGAGTAAAGCCAGAATCGCGTGAAGTTCAGGAGCCGCTGCGCGCTTTGCGCCGCGCCGCAAGACGTGCGCTGGAACTCGGTCTTCAGACTGGAACGCCGGTTTACGTTTGGAAAAACAATAAAATCGTTGACCTCACCAAAGAGCAAAGGCCATCGAAGAAATCGAAATCCAAACGCTCCTCAAAATAGCTGCTATCTTCTCCCCAGCAGTCGCTTGATGAACAGGATCGCCAAACGCACTCTCGTGATCTCATACCAGATCCCTACCACGACCTGAATTCAGCCACGCAACATATCTTTTTGGAGATAATATCCGCAACGGTTTTGCGCGCACCGCAAACTGCTCTTCGGCACTCCGCCGCAAATTATTGTTGACCTGCTCCAAGTTGGTCACGACTCTCCACCAGTTTGTGACCGATCCTGAGCCTTTTCGGGACTCTTTTGCGCGTTACGTGTTGAGCCTCTACACCGAAAGGCGTTCAATGCTAAACACGTTCTGCGCAGCGCTGTTTCTGGTCCTGAGTCTGAGTCTCATCACTTCAGCGTTTTCGCAGTCTCACTCACTAACTTCAACTCCGGTTCGCGCTTCGGCTGCGGAAGAAGAAAGTCTGCGCACGTCGACCGCACAGTATGGCAGCGCGCTTGCCTCAGGCGATCTCGACGCAATGCGCAAGTTCTGGGACCCGCAATCTCCCAATCTCGCTGCTCAGTTACGCTCTTACAAGAGCCTACTCGCGCAGGCCCGGCTCGAATTCACCAGTCCGCAGGTGATAGACCTCGAGATCACGGGCGACAAGGCTGTTTCACAGTTAACGGTTGACGAACGTCGCCTGGACAAAAAAACCGGCGCTCTCCTGTTAACTTTCGATACGTTTCATGGCGCGTGCCGTTCGTTTGAATGGATCAAGACGAGTACCGGATGGCGGATAGAACGAGAGTTCCTGGTGCAGGATGAAATTGCCGCGCAGCTCGAGGCGGCGAGTTCCGATCAACAGCGTGACGAGATCCTCGAGAAAGAGAAGCGCTTCGTTAACAACACCCTGATCGGCGCTTTGGGAACAAGAGCCCTTCGTTATCAAACGCGTGCGGAGTATGACACGGCCTTGCACTACGCCCGCTTGCAGCAGTTCGTGGCTGAAAGGCTCGGTGATCAAGTTGGAGTTGCTGCAGCATGGCTGAACACGGCGCTGATCAAAAACGGCCAGGACGAATATGAGACAGGTTTGATCGCGGCCCACAAGGCGCTCGCTTTGTATGAGTCGCTCGGACTGAAACGCGGTATCGCGCTCTCAACGGAAACTCTCAGCGATCTCCACCGCTCGCTCGGAGATCACCGGCGCGCCTTCGAGTACGCACAAAGATCGCTTCGTATCTCCGAGGAAGAGAACCACCGCAAATCAATTATGAACGCCTTAGCAGACCTTGCGTTCATTTACGGGCAGCAAGGCAATTCCGAGCAGGCGTTGGCCCACATGGAACGCGTTCTCTCGCTTGCGCAGGAACTTGGCGACACACTCCAGATCGCGACCGCCCGCCATGAAATTGCACTTCAGTACGAGAGGTTAGGCGATCATCAGCACGCCCTCGAAATCTATCAGCAACTTCTGAAACAGATAGAAACGTACGGCGACAAGGGCGGCGCGGCGATGGTTCGCGATCAGATCGGCAGAATCTTCGCCAAACAAGGCAAATATGAAGAAGCGCTGCGTTATCACCGCGAGGCGCTGGCCGGACTTGAAGCGGCAAACATGAAGCGCGCGACTGTGATCTCGCTCAACAACATCAGCGCGGTTTATCTGCTTCAGGGAAACTACACCGAAGCGTTGTCAGTGTCGCAACAAGCAGTCTCGCTGGCACGTGACACGGAAAGGAAAGTGGACGTCTTTGTCGCGCTCACTAATCTCGGCTACGCACAGTTCGGATTAAATCGACTTGCCGAGGCGCGACAGTCGTTTGCCGAAGCAGTGTCGATCGTCGAAGACTTGCGCGCCCAGGCGGCCGGCGGTGTCGAGGAACGGGAACGCTTTTTCGAAGGCGGAATGCAAGCACATCACGGACTGGTCAGCGTGTTGGTGAAAGAGAACCAACTCCAGGATGCGCTCAACTTTGCCGAACGCGCAAAAGCGCGCGAGCTGCTCGACATGTTGCAACAGGGACGCGTCAGAGTCGATAAGGCGATGACCGCCAAAGAACAGGAAGAGGAAAAGCAGTTGAAGTCGCAACTGACGCAGCTCAACAAACAACTCGCGCGCGTCACACAGTCAGACAAGCAAGATCGTGTTGCCGAAGTAGAAACTCAACTCGAGAAAGCGCGACTTAATTACGAAGCCTTTCAGAATGCGCTGTACGCGACCCACCCGGAGCTGAAGATACAACGCGGTGAAGCACCAATCATCAACGCGAAGGAGCTCGCCGAGTTACTTCCCAGTGCTTCATCGGTCCTGCTCGAGTATGTTGTCACCGATGAAACGACCTATCTGTTCGCGATCACCAGGCCGGCAGAAAAAGCCGAAGCTCAGATCCAGGTCTACACGCTGCCAATCCAACGAACCGAACTCGCGAAGCAGGTCGAATCGTACCGCCAACAACTCGCGACTCGCGACCTGAGTTTCCGAGCAACTGCCGGCAAACTGTACGACGTGCTTCTCAAGCCGGCCCAGCTTCAGCTTCGCGGCAAGACTAATGTCGTAATCGCGCCTGACGGCAATCTTTGGGACCTGCCGTTTCAGGCGCTCGTTAACACCGCTGGACGTTTCATGATCGAAGGCGCTTCGATCAATTACGCGCCGTCGCTAACCGTGCTCCGCGAAATGACAAAACGGCGGATGAAGCAGGTTGCGACTCGCACTCCGGCGACGTTGTTGGCGCTCGGCGATCCGGAGTTGGGCCAGGAGTCAACCAAGCGAGCAGGATCGGCATTGCGCGACGGCAACCTCGATCCGTTGCCTGAGGCCGGCGAAGAAGTTAAGGCCTTGGCCCGGTTGTACGGTGCTGCGCGTAGCAAGGTTTATGTTGGCGCTGAGGCACGCGAGGATCGCGTGAAAAGTGAAGCTGGACAAGCCAGTATTCTTCACTTCACGACGCACGGCACTTTTAACGACGCGTCGCCGATGTATTCCTACCTGAGTCTCGCCGACGGTGGACCAAACGAGGATGGCTTGCTGGAAGCGAGGGAGTTAATGCAACTGGACCTGAAAGCGGAGTTGGCAGTGTTATCCGCTTGTGAGACGGCGCGCGGTCGCATCGGCGTCGGCGAAGGCGTGATTGGCTTCTCGTGGGCCATGTTTATCGCCGGCGTTCCGTCTATTGTCGTCAGTCAATGGAAAGTCGAATCCGCCTCTACCCGCGATCTGATGGTCAACTTTCACCGCTCACTAATCTCACCGGCTGGACCAAAGCAGATCAAACCAACGAAGGCTGACGCGTTGCGACAAGCAGCGTTGAAGTTACTGCGAAATTCGGAAACCAGTCATCCATTCTACTGGGCGGGATTCGTGTTGATAGGTGACGGCGGCTGAAACACCATGACTCGTGAAACAAACTACGCCGAAGGCGTTCGCTAATTTCAGCCCAGAGTTGGAGCGCAGCGACAACTCTGGGTTAACAATATTCAGAGAACAATTAAACCCTGAAAGGGTTCGCCACAAGAGGAACCCTTTCAGGGTTGGAACTTGTTCTTTGATACTTACTCCCCAGGGTTGTCGCTGCGCTCCAACCCTGGGCTGAAATTAGCCAACGCCTTCGGCGTATGTTTGCAAATTTCAAAAACTATTGTTTGCAATTTCAAAACTACTGTTTGCAAAATTCAAAACTGATGCCGCCGCCAAGACGTCAACCGGAAACCAGGCGTTGACTGGCGCGGGCTTTACTCCGAAGGCGGCGATCATGATGTCAGCCAACGACGTTTCGGAGAACGACGACGCGGCGCAAGCGAATGCGCGTGTTAGTTCTGGTTGGACCACTGGCACGAGTGAGCGCTCGAGCTTGTGGATTGGCGAAACTGACAACGTCAGTACGACCGTTGCAAACCGCACTCTAGATCGCACGAAGTTGATCAAGCTGATGACTGAAAGCGCCTCACCGACAGTTAACGCCGCCGCGGATCACGTTAGCTTCGATTCGGACGGACAAACCATCAACTGGACCACAGCCGATGCGACAGCACGACAGATTTTAGTGCTGTGATCGGGTAAGAGTAGTTAAAGAAAAACACAGGATTCACACTTGGAGGAGGTCAGTACCGAAACGCGTTAGCGTCGAGTTTGTCGCACGCACAAGATAGTTTTAGGAAGGTTACGAACGACCCGACGCTACCGCGTTTCGGTACTGACCTCGTCCAACAATGGTCTTCGACTTTTGAGGCCAAGCTTTGTGTGAAACTGCGCTCTCCAAAAAGTTGGAGCGGAATAAAACTTTCGATCCACTCCTCAATCCATGATCTGCAATTTCCTTCCTCACTAATCCAAATCCAACAACTCCGATTCTTTGGTTCCTACTACGAGTGGGCCTGACGGCGTGACGAAGTGGCTTGGAACGAAGTTTAGCGACGGGGCACGGTCGTTGCACCTTTCCAGTCCCTCACGCAATGGACCAATCCAACTTTTTGGAGAGAAAAATTTGCGCGACAGACAGAGCACTCAGCAAGGGAGCACGCCAGATCCCGCTTACATTCGCGCGCTCCAGGTCCCACTTAAGTTAGAAGGAGATTACCGAAATGAAGTTCATAAGAATTTCCATACTCCTGGTTACTTGTCTTTGCCTCGCCGGCATTGCCAGCGGCCAGGAAACCACCGGTGTAATTGAAGGCACGGTGATAGACGCCCAGGGCGCGCGTGTTGCCGGCGCCACTGTGCTGGTGGAAGGAAATGCGTTCAGCCGCACCGTCACTACTGACGGTGAAGGCTTCTATCGCATCTTGCAAGTTCCGGCAGGTAAGTATTCGATTACTACCAGCGCTCCCAACTTCGCTACGGAGCGAAGCGAGGACATCCGAGTCACACTCGGCCGCGCAACCACTGCCGACATCACGTTGAATGCCGGCCAGGTTTCGGCAAACGTAGTGGTAACAGCAGCTGATGTGGCAGCCATCGACACGACGTCGAACAGAATTCAAACCAACATCACGACCGACGTCATCAACGCGATTCCGCGCGGAACTAAAGTCGATAGTGTGCTGAAGCTTTCCGGCGCAACCAGGGAAGAACCCCTGAGCCGCGGCTTCCAGGTGGACGGCGCGAGCGGCGCAGAGAACACTTTCGTCATCGATGGTTCTGAAGTCACAAACTTCCGCACCGGACAATTACGCGAAAACAATAACCTGCCATTCCAGTTCGTACAGGAAGTGCAAGTTAAGACGAGCGGTTTCGATGCTGAGTTTGGTGGAGCCACAGGCGGCGTAATCAACGTTGTCACCAAGAGCGGCGGCAACGATTTTCATGGTGACTTTGGGATGCAGTTCGAGACGGACGCTCTCAGTGCGCGACAAACGCTCACCGGAAAAGTTAACAACAGCGACCCGCAGTTCCAGGCGAATCCGCTTATCCAGGGAACCAGCGCGGCTCGCTTGAGCTACATCAATCCACCAGGTGACAAGTTCAACAACACTTATCCCAGTGGCACGCTGAGTGGACCAATCATCAAAGACAGACTTTGGTTTCTCGTCAGCGCGGCGCCACAGTTTTATCACTCCCATCGCTCGTTCCTGTTTCCAACCAGGCAAACGGTGGACTACACGCGCAACCTGCGAAACGATTATGAGTTTGCGCGTCTCGATTCATCAATCACGAGCAAACTGCGCTTGTCCGGGACCTTCACTTACAGCCCGCAGCGCGAACATGGACAGATTCCTTCCTACACAACCTCAGCTCCCCCTTCGAATGACTTCAGTCAACTGGGTGGGCGCGTGGCGGCAAACAATGTCACCGGCAGTGGCGTCTGGACTCCGACAGCCAAGCTTGTGATCAGCGCGCGTTTTGGTCGTAACTATCTGAATGAAAAAGACAGCTCTTACGGTGTTCCCGCCGGCCCACGAATTCGATGTCTCAACGGCGGCAGTCCCGCCGGCGTGCCGGCAACGAATCCGTGCGCTTCCGGTTTCAACAGCACGTCAGACATTACCAAGACGAGCAAGGACATTTCGATTCGCAACACGGTTGACGCCGACGCTAGTTACCTCGTCGATAGTATGGCCGGTCGTCACAACTTCAAGTTTGGCTACCAGCTCAACAAACTATCCAACGACGTGGACCAGGGCTACTTCGGTGTTGGTGAAGTGCGCTTGTTCTGGGGACAGTCAGATCGCGGTATTGGTCCCGGAGTTTGCCCGAGTGGACCATGCACCTCGTTCGGTTATGGCTACCTTCAGGATTTTGGTACGGTCGGTTTGGCCAAGAGCACTAACACCGGTCTCTACGTTCAGGATAGCTGGCAACCGAAGCCTCGCCTGACGCTGAACCTCGGTCTGCGTCTCGAGAATGAGGACGTACCATCGTTCTCTGAACACGGGCAGGCGATCAAGTTCGGTTGGGGCTCGAAGCTCGCGCCGAGATTGGGTTTTGCTTATGACGTTTTTGGTGATGGCAAGATGAAAGTGTTTGCCAGTTACGGTCAGTTCTACGATCGCTTCAAGTACCAACTTCCGCGCGGGTCATTCGGTGGCGACAAACTGTTGCGCTACTTCTTCCCGCTTGCCGATCCAAACTACACCACCTACACAAGGGCTTACGCGCTCTCGCATACGCTGGTTGGACCACTTGATTTCCGAGTTCCTTCCAACGATCCGTCAGACAATCGTGTCGATCCGGATTTGAAACCGGCGCGACAGACTGAATTCACCGTGGGTACCGAGTATGGCTTGACTCCCACGCTCGTATTCAGCGGTCGTTACACGCGCAAGAATCTTGACCGCACCATCGAGGACGTCGGTTTCATCGATGGGGCGGGCAACGAGAACTTCTTCATCGCCAATCCGGGTATGGGTTTGGTTTCTCAACCTTTTGCTCCCGGACTGCCGGCGTCGCCGCTGGCGAAACGTCTGTACAACGCGATGGAGTTGCGACTCGATAAACGTTTCAGCAGTAGCTATTTCTTCAACGCCAGTTACACGTACAGTCGTTTGACTGGCAACTACTCGGGGCTGTCGAGTTCGGATGAGCCGGACGCACTTGGCGTCGGTCGATCCAGTCCAAACGTCAACAGGTTTTTCGATCTGCCGTTCCTTGGCTTTAACACGAACGGAGATCCGGATAACGGTTTGTTGGCGACTGATCGCCCGCACGCTTTGAAGGTGTTTGGTTCTTACACGCTCGACTGGAAGAACTTTTTCGGACACAAGTTGGATAGTTCAGGATCCAACAGCACTGAGTTTGGCGCGTCGTTCATCGGTTTGAGTGGAACGCCGTTGTCGACTCGCGTGCAACTTTATGGTGCTTTCACCTTCTTGAACACGCGCGGAGATTTGGGAAGAACGCCAGTGTTCACGCAAACTGATTTTCAGGTCACGCATACGATCAAGTTGGCCGGCGATGGACGTTACGCGTTGAAGTTTGACTTGAACCTGCTCAATGCATTCAACGAGAACAACGTCTTGAGTGTGTTTACACAAATTTCGCCGGACTCTTTGACGGCCGCGAATTTTGGGATCAGTAACGCCGGCGGGCTGGGTGAGTTGAATACCTTCCGGGCAGTATTCGCTGGAGGACTCACAAACCAGATCCTGCAAGGCCTCGCAAACGGAACTATCGCGAGAGACGCAAGATTCAACCAGCCGCTCACGCGACAGCTACCACGTCAAGTCCGCTTTGGCTTCCGATTCGTGTTTTAGAGTTGGAAGTTCTTGCGTGTAACGTCAAGGTCCATCCGGCTCCCCGGATGGACCTTTGAGTATTATCCGAAGATGCCACGGGCTTGTCCCGTGGAGTCTCACGCTCGTCGCTAACAAAAGCCCAGCAGGAAAAATCTTGGAGATGCCACGGGCTTGTCCCGTGGAGTTCTCACGTTTGTTGCTATTTAGCTGCCGAACGTGAGCCTCCACGGCACAAGGCCGTGGCATCCGAAGCAGTTATGTTTGCGTTTGTGTAGCAACAAACATGAAGCTCCACGGGACAAGCCCGTGGTATCCAAGAAACTTGGTCAGGGTTTCTCAGCGACGCTCTGCTGTCGCAGACGTTGAATGAGCTTCTTTATCAGCTCCGCATCCCTCGCGTCGGGTTGTAGCTTCAAGAATATTTCCAACTCATCGGCCGCATCTTTGAATCGCTTGAGTTGATTGAAGAGCAGCGCCAGTTGCCAGTGAGCGTCAGGCAACTTTGATTCGGCGAGTGCATCCGCGCGTCTCAGGTACGCTTCTGCATCATCCGGCCGGCTTGTTTGACGCAGTGCAATGCCCAGCCAAAGATTCGCGTTTATCGATTTCTCGTTGAGTAAGAGTGCGCGTCTGAAAGATTCGATTGCCGGTTGAAACTGCTTGAGGTTGTATTGCGCCACGCCCAGCGCAAAACAACTCGCAAATGCCCTCGAGTTGATTTCCAAAGCTTTGGTGAGCACTGGAATCGCCGCGTCGTAATTTCCATCCTTCACCTGCTCCGTACCCAACAGCTCGAGCGCGTCGAAGTACTGCGGGAAGAGTTCGATCGCACTCTTCAACGCCGTAAACGCATCCTGTCGTTTGTTTGATTTCTCCAGCAGCTCGGATCCTCTCTGGTATTGTTTACGAGCTGCCTCGGGCACCTCCTGAACAAACACGACGCCGGGCTTTACCGTGTTGCCCTTGTTAGTGGCCAGCACGAAGTCCAGTTCCTCAGATGTCGCTCCAAAACCGTGTGGCCTCGCGAGCTCCACACGCTTTGTCTGGCTGGCGTAATTCGTACCCGACGTCTGCACTCGAACTTGAAAAGTTCCGTCCGACAGTTTGCGAAAGACGAAAAGTCCGGAGCCGTCAGTCTTAACTGTTCGAATAACTGAATCAACTTGATCCAACAGTTCGACTCTGATGTCTGCAAGCGGCATGTGCTGATCGTTCGACACGTGACCACTGATGGTGTTGGAGTTTGTTTGCAGATTAACCGTTTGTAGATCGCTCGCCGTCGAGAGACTCATCGCCACCAACACACTGATGAATATGCGTGCAATCATTGTCGAATCGCCAACAGACAACACGAATCCATTAACGCTGCGCTCTTTGTGACGAGACGGCCTGTATGCGTGATCAACAGGCTGTCGAGCGATGAACATTCTCGTAGTCGAGATCGTTTGACGACGTGTCCACAACAACTACGTTGCTCCAATCCATCTGCGTGCCGCTCGATTCAAAATTCTGCATTGCTGAGTTGGTTTCAGGAGGTAACACATGTCGTTTTGGCTCAGCAGCGTACTCGCACTCCTATTACTACAAACTACTCAAGTGCTTGCTCAACAGGTAAACGAAGCATCGTCCGCGCCGCCGCCGCAGTTAGTCTTCCAAAAGAAAGACTGGAACCTCACTCAAGCGTACTCTGACGTCTACAAGATCTTAAGCAATCAAAACACGTGCAGCAGGTTTTACGGTGGACCACGTCCGGCGACTGCCGTGCTCAACAGTTTTGTCGAGAACGTAAAGTCAGAGCCGCTCGCGCGAGAAGTGGCGTTTCGCATGACAGGAAGACAACGACTCATTCGCGAGCTGGCCACAGGCGCGTCTTATCGACTGTTTGAAAAAGCGATGGTGAACACCGAGGGTTCGTTCTATCAACGTCGAGACGATCCGTTGCGAAAGTTTCCCGCCGACGTTGGTAATTTCAGTGCCGGCAGCCGGCAAGCAAGAGCATTGATCCTGCTTCATGAGCTCGGGCATTTGATTCGGGGTGAGGACGGTAAGTGGTTACTGCCTGATGACGACGATTCCAACGGCTGGCAGAGCAAGGCAAACACATTACGAGTCGAGCGGGAGTGTCGCGAGCAACTGTACAAGCTGAAATAGGAACGACGACTTGCACTGAAGTGCCGGCAGCGTTACTTATATTGGCTAACGTGCAGTCAAACGAATCAGTGGCACCAAAACGCGCCTGGGCGGCTCGTGCTTTCACGTTGGTGGAAGACGTCGTCTACCTCGGTCTCGGGGTGCTGCTGGCCGGCAGTTCAATAACCCTTTTAATCGGTGGGCTAATCATTTTTGGTCAGCAACTGGTCGCCGGATCGTTAGGCTCGAACATCGTGCCGCTCCTCGATCGCATCCTCTTGATTCTGCTGGTTGTCGAATTGCTTTACACGGTGCAAGTCTCGTTTCGAGAGCACACACTCATTCCGGAGCCCTTTCTGCTTGTCGGTCTGATAGCAGCCATTCGGCGCGTACTCGTGCTGACTGCTGAGTTTTCGCAAGTCCAGGAACAAACCGATGAGCTCTTCCGCCGTTTCACGATCGAGCTTGTAGTGCTCACCTTCCTGATAATAGCGCTGGTCGTCTCGCTCATGCTGCTACGCAAGCGAGGAGTCAAGGCCGAGCGCGCCACCTGAAGTGCCTCTTACACGATGCCACGGGCTTGTCCCGTGGAGTCTCACGCTAGTCGCTACATAGATGATGTCTACGATGAAAACCGGATGCCACGGCCTTGAGCCGTGGAGGCTGACGCTCCTGGCTAAACAGCAGCAAACGTGAAGACTCCACGGGGCAAGCCCGTGGCATCTGTGTTTCCCCACAGATAGATCGGTAGGGTTATCCTCAATCTCATACTGATAATCGCTCATCTACGCACTGTGACGTATCCCGTCACGCAGTCACGCCGTGATCTAGATAATGCATCAGCCTTTAAGGGGAATGTCTTGAGAAAGCACGCTGCTGATGGGAACGCACAAATCGCCACTGCAATGGTTACCAGGGCTGAGGCACCGGAAAACGTGGCTGCTTGCAGTTCTCGCGCTGGTCGTAGTGCTCGCGGGTGCGTGGCGAGTCAAGCAGCGAGCGGACCGGCAACTCGCCGAAGCACGCGCGCGACAGGAAAAACAGGACCTCGTCCCGTTCGAACAAACGGGACTCAAGCCGATCAGCAGCAAAGCGATCGAGATCTGGCAGACCCACCAAACCGCGAGAGCAATCGTCAAGTTCAACGATTCGTACTTCGTGGCATCTGACGGCGGACTGATCGAGTTAGACCGTAACGGAAAACTTGTGCGGCACTACACGGTGCTTGACGGTCTGCCCGAAAGCGACCTGCTCAGCCTCGCCGTTTTCAATTCAAAACTCTTCATCGGTACGCGGATCCAGGGATTGATCGAATTCGACGGTTCTCAGTTTCGCAGCTACCGGTGGACTGACCGAACGTCGCAGTCGATCGACGCACTGTTCGCGGATGAAGGGCGGTTGCTGATCGGTACGAGGGCCGGTGGCTTGATTGCCTTTGACGGCCGCGAGTTCAAGGAACTCACTGCCGGCACGGAACACAAGCGACTGCTGGAGATCAATCTTCTCTCGAAAGACGGCGTGCGCCTGTTTGTCGGAACGTTTGTTGACGGACTGTGGATGGAAGAAGGCGGCCGCTGGTCCCACTTCACGACGGTCGATGGTCTACTCTCGAACCGCGTTGTCGGTGTTGCCGTCGTTAACCAAAATCTCTTCGTTGCCACGGATTTCGGATTGACGGTCGCAGCAATCGCAACGCCAGGGCGTTTTCTGCCAGTCGTCACTCTTCCATCTTTGTCGAGCCTCGCTCTGACGGCTGACAGTATGCTGCTTAGTAAAGATAACGGCGAGATCTTTACTCTCCGAATCGATCGTGAAATCTCATCTTCAAGACAGGTAAGTCCGCTTGCCTGGACCAAAGCGGGAAACTCGCCCGGAACAAGATTAATTTCACTCGACAAGTATCTCTGGTTGCTGAGCGAGGAAGGTATCTACCGAGCCGGCATGGACCAGGCCTTCTCCGAATGGGCACAGCCTGATCCCAATCACACAATTACAACTAACCTCGTTTCAGCGTTGACGATCGACTCGCAAGCTCGTGTTTGGGCCGGAAGCTTTCGACGTGGAATCGATGTTCTCAGTCCGCAGGGAACGCAACTGGCCCATCTGGAGTCTGAAACGAATCGTGAAATCAACTCGCTCACCAAGGATCAGGACGACATCATGGCAGCCTCTTCTGCCGGACTGCTGCGTTTTGACTCGAGCCTGCGAGCTACCGAACAGTGGTCCACCAAAGATGGCTTGTTGAGCAATGCCGTTCTGCAGGTGGCTCGTTGGGACGTTGACGGCGAAACCGGTCGCAGCCCGCTACTCGCATGCGCCACCAGCAAAGGTTTGTCACTCGGGATGCGCGGCAAGCTTCGTGGTCTAACTACGGTGCAGGGTTTGCCGAGCAACAGTCTCTACGCCGTCCTGGTCCAGGGTCGCAAAACTTACGCCGGCACTCTCGGCGGGCTGGCCGTGATTGAAGACGGTCGCGTGTCGCGAGTGTTCAAGGACACGAATTCAAAACTCACAGCTAACTGGGTTACCGCACTCGCCGCAGTCGGATCTCGCATTTTCGTCGGCACGTACGGCGGTGGACTGTTCGAGTTGGACACCACCGGGGAGCTGCGCAGTTTTGCGACGGAGGTCGGACGTGTCGTCGTGAATCCGAATGCAATGTGGAGCGATGGTTCGCGGCTCTTTGTAGGAACGCTTGATGGAGCGCTCGTTTTTGAGCCCGCCTCTCAGCAATGGACTCAGGTGAAAAGCGAGTTGCCCTCGCGAAACGTTCTCAGCATCAATGGCAGCGACAAGTACGTCTATTTCGGCACGACGGGCGGCATCGCCCGTATCGAGCGTTCTTACTGGAATCGAGATTCATCCGAATGAAACCCCGATTAAGAAAACCACAATCCTTCCTTCGGCTGCTGATCGTCGTGGCGCTGTTGCTGCCATTATGCTTTGGCTACCGTCACAGTTCCGCGCAGTCAGGCGTCTTGATCCCATCTACCAGCAACAAACCGGATCCGAACACTCTGTCGCTGCAGGTAATGAACGTCGATGTGCTGATTGACAATCAACACGCGCGCGTAAAGGTGATGCAGATCTTCGACAGTCATTCGGCACAGATACTTGAAGGCAAGTACCTGTTCGCACTCCCAGAGACTGCTTCGATTTTCGACTTCGCGGTTTGGGACTCCGACGTCCGCATTCCCGGCGTAATGATGGAAAAACGGAGAGCGAACAAGGCCTACAGCGAGATCAAGCAACAGCAGATCGATCCGGGACTCTTGCAACAGGATGACGAGCATGAAGGTCGTTCAGCGTTCTCCGCCAAAGTGTTTCCGATTCCGGCGTATGGAACGAAGCGCGTTGAAATGGAGTACACGGAGGTTTTGCCGGTTGACAGTCTCGCGTCACATTTCACTTTTCCACTGAAGCCGTCATTCGGCGACGCACAACGCGTGGAGGAGTTCAACCTGCACGTACATGTTTTGAGTGACTACCCGATATCGCCAATCAACGAAGACACACACGCTTATCCACTGGTCGTTACGAAATCTGAGCCGAATGAATTTGAAGCAGAGTTTCACGCGAATGGTTTGGAGTTGAAGGAAGACTTCTCCTTCGACTATCGCATCAATGTCCCCGAATCCACACTCTCGTTCACAACCTACCGCGCGCCGGAACAGATCTCTGCATACGACCTCCGCGATCCGGCGCTTGCCGTACACGACCCCGACGGCTACTTCGAGGCTCGTACAGTCTTCAATCAAAGCGCCGGCACCACGCAAAACAGGCGACCGCGGAATGTCATCCTGCTCCTCGATACATCTCTCTCGATGTACGGCGAAAAGCTCAAGCGGGCCGTCGAAGCGCTCGACTACTTTCTGAATTCACTTTCGCCGGAGGACCATTTCGATCTCATCCTTTTCAATGAAGAGACTTATGCCTTCTCGCCCGTGCCGCTTCCTGCGACTGCCGACAACGTCGAACACGCACTCGATTTCATCAGGAACTCGATGCTGAGCAGCGGCAGCGATCTGCGCAAGGTGCTTGAAAAGGCGGTCGAACTTTCGCCGCAGTTTCCTCCAGGGGAACGCAGCGTTGTCCTTGTCTCCGACGCCAATCCCACGTTGGGTACTCGGAATCTGAAACAGATCCTGCAAACCGTTCAGACCAACAAAGGCGCAAACGCCACGCGTGTTTTTACTTTCGGGCTGGGAAGTGACGCGAATGGCTCGCTCCTCGAAGAACTCGCAAAAACCGGTCACGGCTATTTTGCTCGCGCGCGTGAGACCGAGGACATAACAACAGCACTCAAGATTTTCTTGGACCATGTCGGCAGCACCAGCATCGAGAAGCCACGCCTCACATCGAACGACACGAACAACCTCTATCAGATTTATGCGAGCGATGATTATGGTTTCGACGGCTCGAGCCTCGCATTCGTCGGCCGTTACCGCACACCGTCGCCGCGAACGACCGTGACGCTCACGGGCCAGTTCGGAACTGAAACTCTCAAGCTTTCGCGCGATGTGGTGCTACCCGAATTCGCGGACATTCATTCGCATCTGCCTCGCGTTTGGGCACGCGCTCGAGTCGACGCGCTGTTGCGCGAGATGGATCTGAACGGTGAGCGTGAAGATTACATCGCGGAAATCATTCGTCTCTCGCAAAAGTATCGCTTCGTCACGCCTTACACCGCTTTCATCGCAGCGCCGCGCGCGCTGTTGCGCCCGCGACTGATTCAACCGGGCGATCCGGTACTGCGCGTCAAGACTGACGAATCAATCAATTCAGTCTTCGCGGTGTTTCCGTTCGGCGAAACTTTGCCGCTCAAGTTTCTGCAGGCCGAAGGCGTTTGGGAGGTGCGCTTTTTTGCGCCCGCGTGGCTGCCTGATGGAACGTACCGCTGCCGGCTGTTGATGACTGACAAGAATGGCAACGGATATCAAGAGACGAAGAGTTTCGTGATCGACAGTCACGCGCCAAAGCTCGGCGTCAAGGTCAGCGATAAACCGATCAAGGCCGGCGACGAACTGATCGTGAAAGTAACTGCTGACAGCGACACGGTGCGTTTGTTCGCGCGCATCTACGGTGCGCAACCCGCGCGGTTGTCCTGGTCGCAGCAGGACCAGGCCAACGTTGGAAAATTACGCGTGCCGGCGAACCTCGCAGCAGGTCGTTATATGTTGACTGTCTCAGCGGAAGACGCGGCGCACAATCAATCAACCGCAGAAGTTCCTATCGAGGTCATTTCACGATGATGGCCCACATTCACAGAATATTTCTCACGCAACGGCGCTTTGGACAAAAGGTCGAAGATGCCACGGGCTTGTCCCGTGGAGTATCACGCTGGTCGCTACATCGATGGTCTCAAGCAATAAGACTGGATGCCACGGCCTTGGGCCGTGGAGCTTCACGTTCCCAGCTAAATAGCAGCAAACGTGAAGACTCCACGGGGCAAGCCCGTGGCATCTGGAAACTTTGTTTGGTTCTATTTAGCAGCAAACATGAAACTCCACGGGACAAGCCCGTGGTATCTGGAGACTTTTTCTGCAAAGCCTTGCAAAGGCGCAAAGGTGCTAAACGCCATCGCGTTGCTAAACGGCTTTGTTTACGTCTTTGCGCCGTTGTGTCTCTGGGCCTGGTGATTGTCGTTGTCGCGTTCCTCTATCCCCATTTTTCAGCGCGCGCCGAAAACGCCGAAGATTTATCGGCGCTGATCGAAGCCGCGCTCTACACTCGACACGAGTTCTTTGGCGCGCAGGCAATCGTTCCTTTTCCGACTGCGGAAGCGCGCAACCGCCTTGCCGAGGTCCGGGCAAAATATCCCGATAATGCGCAGATTTATCTGAAGTTGTCTCAGCTTGACGAAAAGCTGGGTAACGAAGAGTTGGCATTGCAGGAGATGCGGGCCTACGTCGAACACGAGCCAGACGAATTGAAGGCGCTCGAAACGATGGTTGAGTTTCTACATCGTCGTGCGCAGTTTCCTGCAGAGGCGGAAGCGCTTGAACGCATGTTGCACGTGGCGCCGCCTGAGAAACGCATCGAAGTGTTTCGCCGTTTGATGCAATTGGCCGAAACGCATCTCCTGGAAAAATATCTCACCCCACGTTTCTACGAGCAGACGATCGCGGAGAACCCTTCAGCGTATGAGATTGTCGAGCAGTATCAGCAAAAGTTGATCGACAACGGCGACTACGACAAGGCACTCGCCCTTGTACGGCAAAACGAGGATCACTTTCCGGGGCATCACGATGAACTAGTCGAAAAGGAGGCTTCGCTACTCGAGAACATGGGCCAGATCAAGCAGGCCGAGGAGGTTTACAAGCAGTCCTTCGAACCATTCTGGTCAAGCGAACTCGCAGCGAATTTTTACAAGTTCCTCAGGCTCAACGATCGCTTTCGGGCCTATGGTCATGAATTGCGCGAAGCCTTCAAGCGTAATCCGGCCGATTTTGACGCGGCCATGCGGTTATTTGATTACTCAAAAGAGGCTGACGATCGCCGCCCGGATGTGCTTGTGCAGCTTGAAAAAACGAGAGCGGCTCGACATATCAACTGGACTCAGGATGAGTTGATTACCATCACGCGACTCTTGCTCCAGGAAGGTTATGGCGAAGCAGCGTCCCGTTTTTTGTACACGCTCTATCTGCAGGGAGACATGAAGCCCGGAAGTAAACTGCGCGCCAGAGTTCTCTATCAACTCTTCGAAGTCCTCTCCGACGCCGGTAATCAAAGACTCTCGCTGACCCGCGGTGATTTGAAGTTCTATCAGGACATCGCCACGGCTGATCCACATCCCGGGATGATGGGCGGAGTTTTGTCACTCATCCTTTCCGACACCGATCCCAAACAAGAGCTCGCCGTTGAAGAAAAACGGGCCGTTGCGCATTTCAATCGAGCAGCGGCTTATCGCATTTTCACGGTATACAAACAGGAGAATCCGACGGCGCCCGAGTTGGCCCAGATGTATCTGGATATCGTCCGGCTCTACACCAGCACCAAGAATCTCGACGTCGCTTCAGAAACACTTGCTGAGTTCGAGCAGCGTTACACAGACGCGCCGGAGTTTCCCGAAGTCGCACTCAAACTCGCCGACGCCTACATTGCAACCGGAAAGTACGATGCGGAGCGCGCACTCTACGCGCGCATTCTTGATTACCTGGGTCAGCATCGCGCTAAGGGCACGCCGCTGATTCCGCGTCCAGACACCACCACTCCGACTCAACAAACACAGACCCTGAACGCCCTTTCGGAACCAACCACAGTCAAGCCTTCGGTGGTCGCGTATCCACCCATCTCGAATCAAGGAATCAACTACACCACCACGGCGCCCGGCGATAATTCTTACAACTATAGATCTTCTCCCTCGTACTCCGATCAACTCCCATCGTCAACATCCGACGACGAAGATGATGATAATCAGGTCGACTACGAGACAGTCTTGCAGCGTTACGTTGCATCCCTCGCGAAGGACGATTGCACCAGTGACATTCTGGCTCTGTATTCGAGAGAGAGTAAGAAGTATCCCGATGAGCAGGCCCTGTACGAACAAATGCTGCAGTGGCTCGGACAAACCAACATGGTCGACGAGCAGTTGCGGGTCTATCAGGAAGCGTTGCGTGCGTTTCCTTCAACCACTTGGAACGACCGCCTGGCGCGATGGTATGTGCGGCAGCAGCGAACCAAGGAATTTGAGGCTCTTTCGCGCGACCTGATCGCAAAGCTCGACGATGCCGAGGCCGAAAAGTATTTACGGGAATTCATCGACAGCAAGGTCGCGAGTTTTGATTCACAGTTGTATCTCGCTGTGTATTCGGTCGCGCATCAGCGTTTTCCGCACAACCTGAATTTCGTAAATGGATTGTTGAGGTTCTACAGCGAACACAAACAGTGGCAACAATGGCGCGCACTCATTGCTGAGTACTACTTTGAATCCCGAGAAAGCCGCGATCAATTTTTGAACCATCTCGCGAGTCATGGCGAACTGCGGGAATATCTCGCGCGAGCTCGTGCGGCGCTTAGTCAGTCAACAGATTCCCAGGCTCTTCTTCCGTACAAACTCTTTCGTGCCGATGCCAGTGCACAACTCTCGAACTTTGAAGAAGCCATCGATGCTTATCGCGAACTCAACCGGCTCTATCCGAATTCACCCGAGTTCGCTGAGCGGCTGATCAACTTCACTCGCTCGTTCGGCCAGCACAATCGCCGTTTTCTCGAGGAGTCTGCTGCGATCTCGCGATCGTTGGCAGACGCATCACCGTCAGTCGCGGCTTATCGGACCCGCGCCGGCGAAGTGCAGGCGGAGCTTGGCGATTACACCAAAGCGCGTGCTGAGTGGGAACAACTCATTCCACTCGCGCCTGGCGATGGCGATACCTACCTCGATACGGCGACGATCTACTGGGACTATTTTCAGTACGACGATGCGTTGCGCACGATCCGCACGCTGCGGCAGCAAACGAAAGACGAAAAGCTCTATGCTTTTCAAGCCGGAGTTATTCTCGAAGACAAGCACCAACTACGCGAAGCGCTCACCGAGTATGTCAGGGCGCTGGCGACGACGAAGTATTTCGAAGAAGACACGTATCGCGCCAGAAAACGCCTCGTAACGCTTTCCAAACATCTTGGTGTCTCCGACCAGATTGCTGCTGCTTTTATCCAGGAACGCCGGCGCAATAAAAACGACTACTTTGTTTTGGACTACGCAGACTTCCTGGACCATGCAAAGCGATGGCCCGAGGCCGCTCGACTTTTACGTGACGTAGTGGCCCGCAGCAACTCGCAGGAGTTTCTGCGAGGTGCACGCAGCCTGTTCGAAGATCATAAGGACGTCGCTGGGCAGGTTGCTGCACTGCAACGCCTGGTAGCTACGGCGACTACCGGTCGAACCGAAATCTCGCGTCGCCTAAGTCTCGCTGATGTCTACAGCAAGAACAACAAACCTACTCAAGCCGGCGGCGTATTGCGCGCGCTGGTCCAAAAGTATCCGACGAACTATGGCGTACTGACCGAGAGCGCCGATTTCTACTGGCGACTCGGCCTGCGCTCGAATGCGCTTGCAGTTCTGCAATCGAGCATGCAACGCGGTATCGGGAAGTTTCACTATCTATTCGGCCGGAGGCTCGCCGCGCGCGACGTTGAGATGCAGAACTTCGGTGCCGCACAAGCTGTGCTCGAAAAACTCAACTACGAAGACCGCCTGAACACCGAAGTGTTCCACGAACTCGCGAAGGTTTATGTGCGCACCGGGAACCAGCAGAAGTTACGCACGACGTTCGGCGCAACGATTGAAGCAGTCAAGAAGCAGGACATCGATATGAGTGAGATTCGGTATCAGGTTGCAAGTCTTCGCAAAGAAATGATCGAAGCCTTCACCTTGCTGAAAGACTACTCGTCCGCAATCGAACAGCACATCGAGATTATCAATCGCGATCCGGATGACGAGTACCACATCGATGAAGCGATTAGTTACGTACGCCGGTACGGCGGCGGCGACACGTTGCTGAATTACTACCAACGAGTCGCACGCGAGGCGTACAAGAATTATCGCTGGAACGTTGTGCTCGCGAGGATTTACGACGCGAACGGCGATCTGTCCAGTGCTGCGCGGCAATATCACGCCGCTCTCGACAACCAGCCGGAGATGACCGAGCTCTACGATTCACTTGCTGACGTTTACACGCGCGCAAAAGACTACGACTCGGCACTTGGCGCGCTGCGAAAAGCCCTGGAACTGTCCAACGACGATCCGCAATACATCAAGCAAGTAGTCGCTTTGCTCGAGAAGGCCGGACGACATCAAGAAGCGGAAGTCGAAAGACGCAAGTTGCCACAGGAGGAGATCAAGAAGCTTTCCGTAAGCGATCAATTCGCGGAAGCTGCGCGGCTGCGCGCAACGAATCTGAAGGTTGCCGTACAGAATTATCGCAATGCCTTCAACGCTTTTGCTGCCGACCCGTTCAAGAATGAGTTGAAAGCTTCAGACATCGTCGGCTACGTGCAGACAGTCAGAACTGAAGATCGGCTCGATCAAATCATGCAGCGGCTTTGGGTCTTACGTGGCCGTCTGACGTCGGAGGCACATGCCGCGGATGCCGCTCATGCCGGTAAAGCGAAGGAGTTGCTTTCGACCCTGGACGGCGCCATCACTGAAGCAATCGGTGGCGTCGCTGCGGAAAGAGCAACGAGTGATGAACTGACGGCGTTGTTTAAGTTCATCGAGCAAGAGACAAAAACCGCACTAAGCAAAGATGTCGACGACAGTGGCACGTTGGTGCTCATGCGTGGTCTCAGCAGGCGAGCCGGATTTGGCTCGATCGAAGAAGGGGTGCTGATCGCATTCAAGGAACGTGACTATGCATCACGCGATTGGCCGACTTACCAGGCTCATCTGCGCAGCCTGGTCGACTTCTACGATGAACGCGGTGCTTATCAAACGATTCTCAGTCTACTCGAGACTGAACACGCACGCGTTCCGAACTCCGTTAGTTTTGACTTTGCGAGCTTGACAGCGAGCTATTCGCGGCTTGTAGGAGACAACGGACGCGAGCTGCAGGCTTTGAGAGAGAATTATCAAAAGCCAGTTGACGCTCAGTTACTAACCTCGCAGGATTCTCTCATCGAACGCTATTTCGAGGTTCTTTGGGCCAACGGTGAAAGCGGCAGAAGCGAACTGCTGTCCTGCGCGCAACACTCAACGCCACATCAACTGCAGCTCATCGCTTTCCTGCTGCGCAAGGAAGACAAGGAGCTGGCCCACGTCGCGATTGAAAGTTCGCCTTTACCGGCTGTTTGGAAGTCCTCGCGCAACGCAGAAGCCAGTTTGGCGCTGAATGAGTTCGACGATCGCAGCGAGAAGTATTTCTCTGCAGCGCTGAACTTCCGACCCATCGGCGAGCTGGTCAAACAGACGCCGGATACGAAAGAGCAACTGGTTGGCGACGATTGGTATCGATTGGCCCAGAGTTATGGTCGCTGGTTGTACTTGTCGGCACAACCGGAGCAGAAGTTGAAGTCTCGATCATTCTTGCCGGCGATGATTGAGAACCGGCCCGCGGACTGGGGTCAGCAGGCAAGCCTGGGGCGCTGGTATCTCGAGCAAAAGAATTTTGGCCTCGCTAAAGAGCACCTCATCCTCGCCCATGATGCGGAACCTAACGACAAGACCATCCTCGCCGACCTTGGCACTGCGTTTTTCCTGAGCGGCGATTCGCGAAAGGCAAACGAACTGTGGGATGAGATTATCGCTAAGAGCGATTCGGTTGCCGATCACGTGCTTTATGTCGAGACTCTGGTCAAACACAAGTTGAATGAACAGGCGCGTCTCCGTGTGACGCCATTTGTGACGAAGACTTTGAAAGTCGAACTTCAGCGGTACGACGCGGCTGAACGAAAGCAGCAGTTCGTTGATTTTGCTAACCTCATCACAATTCTTGCTCGCTCGTTCGGCAGTGTTGAGTCCTCTGAAAGCCAACTTACTCCCGCACTCGAGGCGCGAAAGGCCAGGTTCTTCACTCAGCTTTGTGCCGCCGTTCCCGACAACCAATTCCTGCCGGAGTTTCTGCTTCGCAGCTCACTCGTGTCACGGCATGAAGCGGGACCGTTCTACCAGATTCTGATTAAGCGTAGTCAGGGACTCGCAAGCTATGACCATGACTATGCCTACGCCGGACTGATCAATAGCAGCTTCGACGATTCGAAGGTTGAGTACGCTCTCGATCTGGAAACCGATTACAAACGCTCTGAACCGGAAAGCGACAAGCTCAAGTGGCAGCGAGAGTATCTCGACTATTTGATCGAGCAGCATCAAACGGCGCCTGCGCGCCAGTTGATTGCTTCGATTAACGCCGAGCTCAAGTGGCGCTACGCACGTCCGGTCTGGTTGTGCTTGGCGTCTTTGCGATTGGACGTTCGCGAAGGCCGTGTCGCTCAAGCCATGACCGAGCTTCAACGGCTGGTCGGAATCGAAACCAATCCCAACTCGAGTGAAACAAAACCGCCGAGTATTGAGCGTTTGAATCAAGCGGTGGCTCTCCTTCGCGATGAAGGGGCTGGAGACGAAGCGCGTTCATTGCTTGAAGCAGCTTACGCGCGCGAGTTGGCACTGGGAAACTTCGAGTCAACGTATTTCGCCGGCTTGGCGCGTCTCGCGTTCGAACTCGGGGATAAGGCTGCTGCGTTGAAGTGGCTGCAACTGATGATCGATCTTACGAAACAAGATCGAAAAGAAGAGACCGCTGCTGCAATCGCGTCAATTCCGTTGATCGCAAAGCACTCCGATCATGCAGGCTCAACCGGAGAGTCTACTCCGATCGATCCCGCAGCGGCGTTACAACTCGCTGCAGAGATGAGCGGAGAGTTCGGTGAATTTGAAGTCGCGCTTGCGTATCGACAGCAACTCCTGGTCGAGTCACCAAACGATGAGCAAAACCAGATTGAGCTCGTGCGCTTACTCGGTATGAATGGAAGGCTGGATGATGCGATTCAGAATCTCGCGGACATTATCAATAATCGTACGCTGACGCGAAACACGCGATGGCAGGCCGTATGGCTCGCGCCGGAACTCATCGCGCAGAATTCTTCGCTTTGGACCAAGCTGCGCGATCGTGTGCGCACCGTTAGTCCAAACGACAGTGAGATGAACGTGGCGCTCGAATCTCTATCGCTCAGTTCAGCGGGACAGTTTAGTGAAGCTGTGAAACTCCTCGCGGGTGCGGAAAATGCGAGCCTAAGCAGTCTTCGGGCAATCATCGAAAAGAAGGCGGGGTTGAATGCAGAGAGTCGGAATAGTTTCACCCGCGCACTGGTTGAGTCGAAAGAGTCAGGTTCGTGGCAATCGTTCGCCTTCGTGGAAGATGAGCCACTCGAACAGATTGCGGCCCTTTATCTCAAGGAGAACCAACCCGGCGCGGCATTGAAGATTGCAGAACGCGTGGCAGCTTTCCAACCGAAAAAAGACGCGGCAGAGCAACACGGTCAAACAGAAGGAGCTGCGGCTCGCTATCAAACGCTGCTTCAGCGAGCCGAGGAACGCAGACGCACGTCGCATCTGAGTCTGCTCGAGTCGCTATCAGTCGCGGCAGAGCAGCTTGGTGATCTGAAGCGCGCCTTCGAGTTGGAACAATTACGACTGGCGCTACTAATCAAACAGTCTGACCGCGATCTCGCACAGGCGCGACTCGAGCATTTGCAGGAAGTTCTGAACGGAGCACAACCGCGGAGGTTGTCGCTCGTAATCGATCAGAGGCTCGTAGGAACTTTGTAGGGGCGGCACTCCGTGGCCGCCCCTACGAAAGCTATTCACGGAAGGGGATCACAATGCGCTGGAAATCACGTCTAACGGCATTCACAATTTGCTTCGCTATTGGTTTAGCAGCGGCATTCATTGTCGCCGGCATCCTCAGCCTGCTCCGGCAAAGACATCAACAACCACAGCAGCAAACACAATTCACGTGTTGTCAGGCTGACGATTATTTCAACCGACCGGAAGAAGTTCTGGCTGCAATCAAGAGCGACGACGTGGACGTGCGGCGCAAGATGTTCAAACGCCTGCTGCTGCGACCTGATATCTCGACCGTCTATTATGACTACGAGCGTGACCTCAACTACCCGGAGCGAACCGATCGCGCCCGGCTCGAGTACGTGCAACTCGACGACACACCCGATACCGAAGCGGTACTAACTTTCGTGCGTCTCGAACATCCGACGGCTTTGATATTCAGTAAAGAATCCTGCGGCTGGAAACTCGTTGCCGCGCTGAGCAGTTGGTTGCGTTTCGAAGATTACCCCTATGAAAACTGGCTCACTCTGCCCACGACGATAAAGCCCGGAATTCACGAGCTGCTGGTTCGCGAGAGCAATGGTGACGCGACGTCCTATCTTCGCAGAGCACGGTTGTTGCGATTGGACCACGGTCACCTCACACAGGTTGCCGGGTTCGCCGAAGAGATTCTCGAACCCGTGGGAGATTACGAAGGTCATGATTGGAGCGACGTCAAACTGAAGCAGTCCAGCGATGTCACTTTCTCTGGCGATTCGGCGAATCCGGTAATCCAGATCGAAACGACTAATTCATTGATCAAACTGCGTGGTCCGATACCGTCTTACAGTTATTGGTTGGAAACTGACGGCACCTGGCACGCAAGGAAAAGAAATTGGAGCGCCAGATCTTCGCAAGTGCTCAAAGTGGTGAGCGTTACTAAAGAACAATTGGCCTGGAACGCGAGTGAAGGAAGGTTTGTACGCAAATGATAACTAGACGCAGAGTTCGATGGATTACCGCCTCACTGGTTCTCATCTGTGTAGCACTGATCGTCTACGCACGCTCAAGTCGTTCGAGTAAGAACGCCTACAGTCTTGCCGGAGACTTGCCGCGTGGCGCGCTGGTCTATGCGCAATTCGAAAATCTTCCCGAGCTGATCAAGCAATGGGAGCAGTCGCAACTCAAGGAGCGGTACCTCAGCAGCACGAACTATCAGCAACTACAACACCGGCACCTGGCTTTGAAATTGATCTCGCGCTGGGAAGAATTCAATAACGCGCTCGGATTTCCGCTCGACCTCGCCACGATTGGTTCTTCGACTGACGGCGCCGCGGCTGTCGCTGTCTATGACATCGGACAACTCGATCTGCTCTTCGTCGCGCCGATTAGCGAGGAGAAAGTCGCGCTGACGCAGTTCTTCAAGAGCAAGGATCGATTCGAAGAGGCGGAGACGCCGGATGGAATTCCTTACTATCGAGAGAATGTGGAAGCCGATCGCGGCCGGCAAAAGCAGGTGCTGGCCTTCGCTACTTTGAACGGACGTTTCCTTCTCGGAACAAACGAGAAGTTGTTCCTGCGCGCACTCGCCAACATCAAGAGTCATGCAACGAAAGACAGTATTGCCGCCGATCCGGCCTTCAAGAGTTTGAGCCAAAAGGTTACGCCTCACTTCGCAACCGTCTGGGTGGACCAGTCCCGACTCAACTCCGACTACTACTTCAAGCATTACTGGCTGATGAAAAACGTCGCCGAGCTGAAAAATATTCGTGCGGGCATTTTTGATCTGGAACGGCAGCAGTCGAAATGGATCGAACGGCGTGAGTTTTTGACTACTACGCCGGCTGAGCGTAATTCAGTGATCGCCGCTGCGGAGTTGCGGCAGTTGTACTCGCGCACTCCTGACGACGCGCCTTTCGTCAGGTTACGGTCGCTCGCAAATAATGCCGACCTGTCCGGCAAGGTCATACGAGACACGCTTTTTGACAGTCCTGTTGAGCAGGATAGCAGCTCGAGAACCTGGTCGTGGGATTCGTATAGCTCCGACCAGTTCTATCCGATCAGTGACGATGATTACGATTCTTATGACCCTTATTCTTCTCTGGATGAGAACTACGACAAGGCGATTGACGATCCGTACGACGCTCGTATCACCAACAGCGTCGCACCGGGTCGAAACCCGATGGCTGCGGAACTGGAACATCAGTTCCTGAACGGACTGCAGAACGTTCTGAGTCCGGCACGTCCTTCTGCAGTTGCGGTCGCAACCACACCACGCGTTACGCAGGGTCCGCTCTTTGTAGAGTTTCGCAGAGTTGCCGTTTTCAATCTGAAGTCGCCTGGAAATTTGCGACGTGAGTTGTTGGAACAAATTGTTGCGCAGGGCGCACAGAGTCGTTTGACGGTCGTCAATTCCGGCTCGCAACTCAAATGGGAAAGTAGTAGTGACGCTGGTCTAACCTGGCGCTCGCTCGATCTTCCGATGCTGGGTTGGGAAATCTGTTACGCGCTCAATGACAACATGCTGATTCTTTCCAACAGCGATGAGATGATGAAAGCAGCGCTCGAGTCTCGTGAGAAGAATCCGCCGTCGAGTGCCGCCGAGGTTGATGAACTCACGATCATTCGTCTCGATCGACGCAAGGAGTCGCTCGATGACATCGTCAACGTACTCGACGCTGATGCGATAAAGCAGGGAAGCAACGTGGATGACAACCCCATCCAAAACCCACAGGAATTCTTTTCCGGCAACATCAGCAGCCTGCTGAACGTTGCCTCAGACGTAAGCCACATTGAGATCAAGCGAAGATCGCTGGGAAACAATCTGCACGAGGAAATTGAGTTTGTGATGAAGTAGAAGTCCAAGATGCCACGGGCTCGTCCCGTGGAGTGTCACGTACGCTGCTATACCACTTCTATCCAAGTACGAACTGGATGCCACGGCCTTGGGCCGTGGAGGTTCACGTTCCGCGCTAAATAGCAACAAAACGTGAAACTCCACGGGACAAGCCCGTGGCATCATCGACTTTGTGCAGAGCCGCTTGCACGGGTCGGCGACGGTTGCGCAGTAGGTGATACAATCCAACGACTCCGACTTCACATCAGATTGGAAAGACTAAATGGGATCCTTTAATCGACAAAGACTGCGCACCAGTTGCCGTCGCGCTTTTCTAACTCTTGCGGCGGTGTGCCTGCTTTCAACTCCACTCTTCGCGCACCCCGGAGCCGGTATTGCCGTGGACCATCTCGGTCAAGTCTACTTTCTTGATACAGGCTCAGGTCTGTGGAAAATCGACACCAAGGGTAATCTGAGCTGGCTTTCGAAAACTCTCTTCCACTGGCTGGCGATCGACGCGAACAATCGGTTCGCAAGTTCCACTCTGCCTACAGGCGCGGCTGGAGAGATCCAGACGATAGGTACCAATCCCACAGTGCTCCTCGCGAGTGACTGGCCCATTGCAGTGGGTCACGATGGAAATCTGTATTACCAGTCCGGTCAGGCAGGTAGTTTAAAGGTTATGCGGAGGATTCCATCCGGGCGTACATCAGTGCTGGCCACGCTGCCGCCAACCGTAAATGGAAAGCCGCTCGCGGACCTGAACGGAATCGTCGCTGGTCCAGACGGCTCGTTGTACTACACCGAGGACACCGCGATCCGGCGGATCAGCGCGCAAGGTCGGATATCGACAGTTGCGAGAGTTCGCGCTCCCGCCAACCCGCCCTCGATTCCGGCGACAAATCAACACCCGTATCTTCGTGGGCTTGCGGTGGACGCGCGTGGTGTGATGTACGTAGCCGATACCGGGGACGCACGTGTACTGAAGATCACACCCAACGGAAAGATCACCACCTTATTGCAAACTCAAAGTCCATGGTCACCAACTGCAGTCGCTCTCTTCGGCAGCGACGTGTATGTGCTTGAGTTTCTGCACACGACTGAAGACAATCGGCGACAGTGGTTGCCTCGCGTCAGGAAGTTAGCATCGGACGGGACTGAAACAGTCATCGCGACGATCGATCAGATGCCTGGCGCGCGTTGATCCTCGATAAAGGAGCGACCTTACCTTTTGCGAAAGAAACTGAAATGGGCAGCGCTGATCGTTGCCTTGATTTTCATTGGTCTGCAATTCACTTCTCCGGCACGCACCAATCCACCTTTCGATGAGGCGCAAAGTCTGCAAAGAGTGACTGCCGTTCCTTCCGATGTCTCTGCTTTGTTCGTCCGGTCCTGCAACGACTGCCACAGCAACACGACTAACTGGCGGTGGTACACGTACGTCGCTCCTGTGTCGTGGTTCACCGTCGGTCACGTCAATGAGGGACGTCGGGAATTGAACTTCTCAGAGTGGGGAACCTACAACGAGCGAAAGAAGGGAACGCGGTTAAGGGCGATCTGCCAGCAGGTTGAAAAAGGAGAGATGCCACTCCCTTCGTATGTGTTGGTCCATCGAGAGGTGAAGCTCTCGGCGGATCAAATACGAACGATCTGTGATTGGACCAAACAGGAAGGCCAACGCCTGACTTCGCAATAAGATCAAGAAGTTTCACGCAGAGGCACAAAGGAAAACGCAAAGGCGCAAAGGACTCATGAGTCTGTTGCGCCTTTGCGTTTTCCTTTGTGCCTCTGCGTGAAACCTCTTCCTACCCTCAGCCTCAATTTGTTCAACTTTTGAAACGAAACCGCAGCCTCTTTTTAAGATTTCGGATGGTCCACGTAGCAGTGTCGAACACTGCTAATTCCTCCGTAAAAACGGCTAGTTGGCGTTTATAAATAACTAGCAAGCAATTAGCGGAAAGCTAAAGATATTAGCCTCTCTGCACTCCTATATTCCCACCCGCATTAAGCAATTCCCCAATCTGGACGGAACGGATTGCACGTGATGATTTCAATGGATACCAAAACCAAAAATCAGATCTCGCGTTCAGACCTACCTAGCTTTTCCAGCCCTCAGGGAGCCTCGTCTCATGTGCTGAGGCCCACCTTCTTTCTGCAGCTAAGGAGTTTCACCATGCTCAATAAGTGCAAAAAAGCGGCGCGTCTTATTTCTCTACCAGTGATCGCAATAATGCTAGCAACTCCAGCCTACCTGACTTTTGTCGAAGTCGCAGAAGCAGGGAGCGCGAATTCTGATTCGCGAAGGGTCAAAGTTTCGCCGCTCATGAATGGCAACAATCATCGAGCGGACGAAAGAGTCACTGTAATTTTAACGCTCAATGGATCTCGAACCGCTCGCCTCAATGCACTGCTTGCGCAAAACGGTGTTCATCAACGCAGAGAGATGAAAGAGCTGGGTGTCCTTTCAGTGACTGTTCCTTACGGAATGGTTGATGAGCTGGCGTCTTTGCCGGAGGTCGCACATATCTCGACGAATGAAGCTGTGCGGACCATGGGCCACGTTACGGGCACGACCGGCACTGAGGCCGGTCAGGCAGCAGCATCTGCCGCGGGCCGTGGTTCGATTGACGGCGCTGGCGTTGGTATTGCCATTTTGGATTCGGGAATCGATGTCAATCACGCGCAATTCTCGGCGTCGGGCGGTGGCTCTCGTGTCGTCGCAAGCGTTGATTTTACCGGAGAGAATCGCACCGACGATCCGTTTGGACACGGCACATTCGTGGCGGCGGCAGCAGCAGGTGGCGCGGGCGCCGGGGCTGATCATAAAGGAATCGCATCCGGGGTCTCATTGTTGAACGTTCGGGTTCTGAACAGTAACGGTGCGGGGACTTCCGAAAGCGTTCTGGCAGGGCTTAACTGGGTGGCGGCAAATGCTCGCACGTACAACATCCGGGTTGTCAACCTGAGTCTCGGAGCGCTGGCAGCCGAGTCTTACAAAAACGATCCCCTGTGCCGAGCCGTTCGGGGTTTGGTTAATTCGGGCGTTGTGGTGTTTGCGGCAGCCGGCAATGACGGAAAAGATTCTTCCGGCCACAAAATCTATGGGGCCATTCACTCACCAGGCAATGAACCTTCGGCGTTTACAATTGGCGCTTCCAATACTTTTCAGACGGACGCACGGTCCGACGACGGCGTCGCCACCTACAGTTCTCGTGGTCCGACGCGCAGTTATTGGGTCGACGCAGCGAATGTTACTCATCACGACAACTTGTTGAAGCCTGATTTGGTAGCTCCCGGCAACAAACTGGTCTTCGCGCAGGCTCACGATAACAACCTTATAGCCGCGAATCCCACGCTGAATGCATCACCCAGCGGCACCGATGCAACCATGAAAATGATGGAGATGAGTGGGACCTCCGTGTCAACGCCGATAGCAGCGGGCGCGGCCGCTTTGATGCTCCAGATCAATCCAAAACTGACGCCCAACATGGTCAAGGCTTTTATGGAATACAGCGCTCAGAAACTGAACGGTTTCGGGACTGTGGAGCAGGGTGCTGGGCAGCTGAATATCGAGGGTGCGATGAAGTTAGCGCTGCTCGCTCGACAGGATCTCACTTCACCGGTGCAAGTGGGCACGTCGCTTCTAACTGGTTCAGTGACCACCACTTCCTCCTTCGCCGACAGCAGTTTCTCCTGGGGAGCCACCATCGTCCGTAAATTCAATACCATGTCAGGAATCAGCCTGATCACTCGCTTTCAGGGACCTTATGCCACCGGCGAACTGCTCGGCGACGGTCTCCTGATTTCCGATGGGTTGATCGTAAGTAAAGGTGACCTCTACAACGGATCACATAAGCTCGTGAACGGAGACGCCCTTTGGACCAATGCCAACGGCTTTGTTGCCAATAAGCTGGTGATTTCAGACGGCGCCCTCATCACGGATGCGATTGATATCTCAACTGAATCGGTAACCGTAGATGGGTCGATTCTGTCGGACCCTCTGATGAATGGCGGCCGCAGCATCACTTCTCCCGCGTCCTACGATGGAATCCTGTCCTCAGGAGGTGTTCTGCTTTCCACAAGTGAGACGCTCACGAACGGCTCCATCGTTAACGGTGCTGCTCTGAAAGGCGACGGCCTTCTTATGGGCAGCGGCGAACTAACCGCCACCGACCTGGTTATCGCCGAGGGAATCATCTTTGGCGACGGGATCATCTTCGGTGACGGGATCATTTTCGGCGACGGGATCATCTTCGGTGACGGAATCATCTTCGGTGACGGAATCATCTTCGGTGACGGAATCATCTTCGGCGACGGGATTATCTTCGGTGATTGATAGTCCTGTCTGACTCCAATGAATCACCAGAACGAGAGGAAACCATGCCAATCCTTGGAAAATATTGCAAAACTTACCCCCTGCATCTGCTTCGTCAGTTCCCCGACTGGAGTGAAAAGGCCGAGAATGCGAGGAAGATTCGTAAAGAAATCAACGGCGAGATCGTCGAAGAGCCCAGAGAGTTGACCGATAACACTTACGTCTATTTGCAGGCCGATTACACGGTCACTGATGGCATCTTCATCGACGAGAACATTATTTTTAACGACGTGACGCCGGAGTGGATCAAGTTCTGCGACGAGGTTCTTCGAAATCATCTCCCGGTCACAGAGCGAAGGAAGCTTGGCGAAGACGGCGAGCACACCGACTAGGACCAGGTGATTCCACCAGGTGGCGCAAGCAAGATTTGTCTTTCCGATTAAATTTTAGTTTCAGTCTTGTCGCCACTTGGAAAAGGTCGAACGACTTGCGGTCTAATTCGACGGATGAATTCTTTTCTGTTGCCTTCCGCGAAACCTTCCTCGTATTATCGACATCGAAACGGGGCAAAATAGGGCAAACCTAATCGTCATAACCCACCGTCATTCAATCTTTTTGGGTGATTGGACGATTTGGCTTGCCCAGCACGACTTTCTGACAGTTACCCCCGGCTGTAGTGAAGGTCATTATTAAAACCCCGATCCTCCTCCTCCTATGACTCGAAGGCTGAGGATCAGCATCTCCCACGGGCGTACCATAGATCGAGCAGGGTGCTCGAATACCAAAAAAGTCATTCAATCAAGGGACCGGTAAGCAGGCCGTGGTTCTTTTTTATGCAAAAGGACATTGACTTAAAGGTCTATGAGTTTAACGGGTTCCGTCTTGAGGGATCTCAGCGACGCCTGCTCTATAACGGCCAGCCCGTCCCGCTCAAACCCAAGATCCTGGACCTTTTGCTGTATCTCGTGGAGATGCGGGGTCAACTGGTCGTAAAGGACGACTTGATGAGGGAGATCTGGCCCGACGCGATTGTAGAAGAGAACAACATCACCGTCAGCATGTCGATACTGCGGAAAACGTTGAATGATCGGATTGACCAACAGTTTATTGAAACAGTGCCCCGGCGAGGATATCGCTTTATTGCAGAGGTCACTGAGGTTTTCCTGGATCAGACGGTCAGGGGAAGTGGCCCGCTTATCTTGTCAACAGTCGTTCAAGAGGACCCAATCGATTCGCTCGCGGTCATACCGATGGAGAGTCCGGGCGACGATCCAAACGTCGAGTATCTCTCGGACGGCATTACCGAAAGCATAATTAATATGCTGTCGCGAATTCCCAAACTTCGCGTTCTGGCATGTAGCACGGTATTTCGTTTCAAACGGAAAAACGTCGACCCTCAGGAAGTTGGAGTTCAACTCAATGTCCGAGCCGTAATGATGATTCGAGTCTTACGGCTGGGCGAAAAACTAATCATCAGGAGTGAACTGGTTAAGGTTTCCGACGGTTCCCAACTTTGGGGTGAGCAATACAATCGCACCCCGTCAGACATCCTCGCGATTCAGGACGAGATTGCTAAAGCAATTTCAGAAAATCTCAAATTCACGCTCAGTAGTCACGACCAGGTGCGGCTTACTGAAAAGGCCACCGCAAATATCGAAGCCTACAATCTTTACTTGCGAGGCCGTTATTTCTGGAACAGATACAGCAAAGAGTGGGTGCTGAAGTCAATTGAAGCTTTCAAAGAGGCGATCTTGATTGATTCTCACTATGCCCTGGCTTATTGCGGAATGGCGGACTCTTATTTCAGGTTGTCAAACGTTTACTCTCCGCCCGCCGAAGTTCTTCCCAAAGCGAAGGACGCTGCTTTGAGAGCCGTGGAAATCGACGAAAATCTTGCGGAGGCGCATTCATCGTTGGGACTGGTCAAGGTCTACTACGACCACGATTGGATTGGCGCTGAAAGCGAGTTAAGAAAAGCTCTCAAATTGAATCCGCAACTGCTGTCGGCTCATCAGCGATTAGGGTCGTATTTGACGTTCATGGGCCGCTTTGAAGAATCCATACGGCATTATGAGAGTGCTCTCGAATTTGACCCATTCTCTCTCCAGGTAAACATGAATCTAGCTACCACCTATTTCCTCAGAGGTGAGTACGAAAGGTCGCTCAACCATTCAGCAAAGACGATCGAGCTTGAACCCAGTTACATGCCGATCCATTTCCTGATGGGTTGTAACTATATCGAGCTGAACCGTTTGTCGGAGGCGATTGAGGAGTTTCAGTATATTTACAAGCTGGATGAAGAGGCTTATCTGGCGCTGGGTTTCATGGGTTATGCACACGCGTTGGCCGGCCAGCGCGCCGAAGCTGAGACGCTCCTCAACATCCTGGGGGAAATTTCCCAGAGAAAATATGTTTCTCCGTACAGCATGCTTGTGATCCATCTGGCACTCGGACCGCAGGACCGGGTATTTGAAATACTCGAACAGCTTTACGAAGAGAGCAACGACTGGCTGGTTTGGCTCAAAGTCAGCCCCGAACTCAAGAGCCTGCGCGACGACTCCAGATACAAGAACTTATTACGGCGCATCGGCTTCCCGGAGTAACCCACCTGCAGCTTGCCTCAAAAGTTAAGATGCCACGGGCTTGTCCCGTGGAGTGTCACGCTGGTTCGCTATATCGCCTCATCTAGGCACCAAGCCGGCTGCCACGGCCTTGAGCCGTGGAGGGTCACGTTCCCAAGTTAAATAGCAACAAACGTGAAACTCCACGGGGCAAGCCCGTGGCATCTGTAGCCTTTGGTTTTTGGATTCATTTAGCAACAAACGTGAAACTCCACGGGACAAGCCCGTGGCATCTTCGACTTTTGTAAAGTCCCTTCCTACTTGATCACTTAACGTCCAGTCCAACCTTAGCAATCTCTTAGCATTTATTTAGGAACTGGTTAAAGACGCCCAGTCGCGTTGGGGCTAATCTCCACAGTGACGATGTCCTAGAAGACAGTCACAACAAAGCCATGGAACAGAGAACTTTATTACTACTGGAATTCGAGGGAGAGGGGGACTTAGGACAAACCCTGCACAGGATCCTCAAGTCGTGTCCCGATCCGGATTTCAGCCTCGTATGCCATGCCTGCGGAGGCTTGTCCGACATCGACGATGAGTTGACCCAGGTCATTCACAACGAAAACCCGTTGCTGATACTGCTTGCCCTGCCTCGCGTTTCATTGAGTTGTTTAGATTCACTATTTCAAATCCTTGGACCGGCAGCGTCATCCAGTCTAATCGTTGTCGCCGTCGACGCCGACCAGGAAGAGTTGATTGAACTCGTACGACCCGGGATCGCGGACTTCATCGTTTCTCCTCTAAGAGACTCGGAAGTCCTGGTGCGAATCCGACGGCTGCTCAATCAGTCTTCTCAAACACGGAAGACCCAGCAGTCTCTTACTGAAAAACTGGGGCTACAACAACAACTGATTGGCCAGAGCCCGGTTTTCCTCGCTGAGACACGCAAGATTCCGGTAATTGCAAAGTCAGATATTTCAGTTTTGATCGCAGGAGAAACAGGAACCGGAAAAGAAGTAGTCGGACGGTCCATCCACTATCTTAGCCCTCGGGCCGGCAAGCCTTTCGTTCCGATCAATTGTGGAGCGATTCCGGTAGAGCTGCTCGAGAACGAATTGTTTGGTCACGATCGAGGCGCTTTCACAGGAGCCTCGGGCTCTCGTGCCGGCTTGATTCAAGAGGCTGAGAAAGGGACGCTCTTCTTGGATGAAGTCGATAGCTTGCCACTCCTCGCGCAAGTCAAACTGTTGCGCTTTCTTCAGAACAAAGAATACCGGCCACTCGGCAGCACGAAAGCAATCAAAGGTGACGTGCGAATCATTGCTGCCTCCAACGCAAATCTGGAACAGGCTGTGGCCACCGGTGCTCTTCGCCGCGATCTCTACTACCGATTGAATGTTGTTCCAATCGTACTGCCACCGTTGCGTGAGCGATCGCAGGACATCGTTCTTTTGGCTCGTCATTTTCTCGCTGAGTACGCGTCCAAGCTGAACAGTCCGGCAGCGGATTTATCACCCGAAGCCCAACGCAAACTCTTGCTCTACAGTTGGCCCGGCAACGTGCGGGAATTGGAACATGTGATTGAACGTACAGTTGTTTTGTGCACGCAGAAAACTATTCAGGAAGATCAAATAACCTTCTCGAATGAAAATGATCGACTGTCCAAATTGTCATTCCGCGAGATGAAGGCGAATGTAGTTTCTCAGTTCGAGCAGAACTATATCCAGAACCTTCTTATTGCCTACAAGGGAAACATTTCCCAGGCCGCCCAGGCGGCACAAAAAGAGAGGCGCACGTTTTGGGAGCTGGTGCGCAAATACAAAATCGATGTTCAGAGGTTCAAGCCCGCCGGCTTCAGTGAGTCGGGCAATACGCGGGCTCAGGCTGGTTAAGTTTGCCATAGCGGTAAGTTTATGAAACTCAAGATCATTAGTTCAGGTCAGTGCAACAGCTCGGGTAGAAAGGCCCACATCAGCCGTGGATTAGCTGCAAAATCCCGGATGATCCTGTTGCACGGGGAATGCATAACGGGAAGCTGAGGAGACCGTGAAACTAGAGCAGAAAGAACAACAGCGAGAGATTTGCAAGTATATCCTCGCGTATCTCTCTGACAATCCCGACGCTGGCGACACCTTCGATGGAATTGCGGAATGGTGGTTGCTGTCCCAACAGATCAAGTTCGAAACACGAAATGTCTCTGAAGCAGTTGCTCGACTTGTTTCTGAAGGGCTAATCGAAGAACGCGAAGGATCCGATAAACGCAAGAGGTATCGAATCAACAAGGCGAGAGCGCGAGAGATTCGAACCATGCTCCAGCACGTTCACCGGTCGTCCAAGAAGTAGTTTTTTGAAACTAGCTTTTTTGCAGCATTGAAAATTCGTAGGTGACCAACTTCTGCGCACAACAGCTCGGTCACATGAGTGTTAAAGGTAAGGGCGCGATTGAAGTCCAAATGTTTGACTTAACGAGCTCTTCGCTCAAGCGCCCTCCTTTACTTACTCATCTTGTTTGAGCTTGTGGTGTTTGAACGAAAGCGCCTGGGTTCGAAGCAGCCCAGGTAAAAGATTTCGAAGGTTGAAAAACAGGGAGGCTCAGATGAGTTTAGGATTTTTTGACGATCAGCCTCATTGGTACGCAGTTCAGACCAAGCCGAAAGAAGAAGACCGAGCTGATTTCAACTTAAGGGCCTATCGGGTACAGACCTTTGCGCCGAAGTTAAAGCAGCTCAACACTTCAAAGTACGGCGGCCGGCGGTACACTATCAAACATCTATTTCCTCCCTACATCTTTGCTCACTTCAAAGCCGACACTCAGCTTCATGACGTCAATTACACCAGAGGCGTGCAGCACGTAGTCAGCTTTGGTGGCAACCCCATTTGGATTAGTGACGAAGTAATCAATCTCATCAAGGGAAAAGTCGGCGACGACGGGTTCGTTTGTCTCCATGAAGAGCTGAAACCTGGAGACCAGGTGAGGATTACTTCGGGTCCGCTTCAAAGTCTCGTTGGAGTATTCCAGCGGAATATGAGCGACAAAGAGCGAGTAGAAATACTACTCGACGCGATTCATTACCAGAGCCATCTTCTCATCGATAGAGAGATGGTTGAGAAGATCCACTAGTTCCATATTTGCACACACTGCACTTTAGTGTGTGCAAAGTCAGTTTTTTCCTTCCAGCGGAGTAAATCACAGACTCCAAGTGCGGTAGCTCTACCCAGGTGACAGGAACAATGATAGACACGTCCTTATTAGATAGACCAGCTCCGGTCACTCCTCGAGCGAGTTTTGCGTTCGGGTTAGTAACCTTCTTGTTCGTTGTGTTGCTCGCAATCGTCGGTGTTCAGCAATTGAGCCTGACGAACGTTGCGCATGTGAGTGCACCGCCGACGGAGTTCTCATCTGCTCGGGCGATGAAACACATTGAAGTGATTGCGAAGAGCCCGCACCCAATCGGGTCGGTGAGTCATGCGGAAGTTCGTGATTATATTTTGGGCACCTTAACTGAGATGGGGTTAAGCCCCACCGTGCAGAAGGTTCCGGTCGTCAGTCAAAAACCAAACTCTGCCATCGTTGCCGGTACCGTAGAAAACATCGTCGCGAAGATAGATGGAACTGACAACCATCAAGCGATCATGTTGGTGAGCCACTACGATTCAGTGCCCAACAGCTTCGGAGCGAATGATGACGGTTTCGGAGTTTCGGTGATGCTCGAGACATTGCGCGCGCTTAAAACGCGAGGGCCGTTACGCAATGACGTGATTTTCCTTTTCAGTGATGGCGAGGAGGTAGGACTCCTCGGAGCGAAGGCCTTCGTGGATGAGCATCCATGGGCACGCAATGTCGGCCTGGTCCTTAATTTTGACGCTCGAGGAAACAGCGGCCCGGTCGTCATGTTTGAGACCAGCGCCAACAACCAGAATTTGATTAACGAGTTTGCTAAGGCGGTGCCAAGACCGGTGGCTAATTCGCTGTCGAGCGAAATCTACAAACGTCTTCCCAACAGCACGGACCTGAACGTTTTCAAACAGGCCGGAATGCCCGGGTTAAACTTTGCATATATAAAAGGACTCAACCACTACCACACGTACATGGATAGCGTCCAAGAAGTTGATGAGAGCAGCATTCAGCATGGCGGCTCGTATGCGCTGGCGTTGACAACTCACTTCGGTAACCTGGCTTCAATAACCCAGACCAAAGGCAACGCGGTTTATTTCGACCTCCTCGGCAGAGCGTTCTTTCATTACTCCGTGCGCTGGGTGCTGCCGTTGTTTACCTTTGCGGGACTCCTGCTTGCCGGAACTGCCGTCATAGGTTTTAAGCGCGGACGGTTGAAGATCAGTGGCATCGGTTTCGGTTTGATTGCTTTCCTCAGCACCTTGATTACCGCGTGGCTGGCCGGCGCAGGGCTCTGGTGGTTGATGCAAATGCTCTACGGCGAACGGGCGTGGGTCCTGCAAAACAACTCGTATCACAGCCAGATTTACTTGATCAGCTTCGTCGCGCTAACGCTCGCCCTGGCTTCCTGCCTTTATCTACTCGTATTTAAGAGAGTCTCAGCTCCGAACCTGACGATGGGTGCGCTGATTGGCCTGTTTATCTTGTCAGTTCCGGTTAATTTGTACTTGCCCGGAGCCAGTTATCTTTTCGTGTGGTCACTGCTGTTCAGTACGATTGCACTAGCGACGATCTTCATCTCTCGCAATCGAGACACGGTCTCAATCAGGCAGACTGTCGTGTTTCTAGTCTGTGCAATTCCGGGAGTCCTGCTTTTTGTTCCCGTGATTTATCTGGTTTACACGGCTGTGACTTTGGCAGCTGCTGGGATCTTGATGGTGATGGTAGCCCTGCTGCTCGCGACGCTGATTCCGCATCTGCGGCTGATGTCTACTTCGAGGACGTGGATCGTTCCAACTCTTTCAGCGCTTGTCAGTATAGGTTTTTTTGCGGCGGGAATCCTGACGCCTGTGTATCGTCAGGACCAGCCGAAATCCAACAACATCTTTTACGCTTTGAATGCCGACTCGGGGAAAGCTACCTGGGCCAGTGTCGATCTAAGACCGGACGAATGGACCTCGCAGTTTCTTTCGCGTCAACCGGAAAAGGGATCGATGAATGATTATCTCCCGATGCGATACAACGGTTTCTTGAAGTATGAGGCGCCTGAAGCATCACTGCCCGCGCCGCAAATCGCGCTTGTGAGTGAAACCAAAAGCGACGATGGTCGCACGATCAAAGTACGCGTCACTTCACCTCGCCAGGCGCCGGCCATTTCGTTATCGGCAGATTCAGGGACGGAGATCATCAGTTCTGAGATCGCAGGAAGAAGCATCCCGACTGAGGCGGGCGAGCGTTGGGGGCTGAACTACTTTGCGCTACCGCAGGATGGAGTTGAGATCAGCTTGCACACCAAGTCAGGCGCGGTGAAGATCAAAGCGATGGACCAGTCGTATGAACTGCCGGTCTTCCCGGAGCATACATTCACAGCCAGACCCAATTCCCTTATCCCCAAACCCTTCACGTATAGCGACTCAACCCTGGTCAGTAAGACCTACACCTTTTAACTGATTTGTCTCGACTTGGATGAAGTCAGTACCGTAACGCGATAGCGTCGGGTCTGTCGCGCAAAAAATACTTTTAAGAAATTTTGAAACGGGCACGTGCGACCCGACGCTATCGCGTTACGGTACTGACCCGGTCCAAGTGAGACGTCATTACCCTTGAAACAAAAACCACAGCAACGAGGAATCAAGATGAACGAACAAACCGTCAAGATTTATGGAAAGGATAACTGTCCCTTCTGCGACAGAGCGATTGCGGACTACAACCGCCGCGGATACTCCGTCCAATATTTAAACGTGAAAAAAGACAACGAGCTATTGAACGAAATGCTCGTTCATTCTAAAGGACAACGAAGAGTGCCAACGATCATCGAAAACGGTCACGTCACTGTCGGTTTCGGGGGCGCTTGCACAGTTTAAGCACAACAAACTCAGCAGAAAGGAAAAACAAATGAGAGAAGAGAAAGAAGACAACACCGTGTACAAGGCAGTCGTCAATCACGAAGAACAGTATTCGATCTGGCCTGCCGATCGCGAGAACGCACTAGGTTGGCGAGACGCTGGAAAGACCGGCACCAAGGCGGAAGTACTAGCCTTCATCGGCGAAGTCTGGACCGACATGCGACCGCTAAGCCTGCGCAAGAGTATGGAAGCAGCGGCAATCGCAAACTGATCCATTGAGAAGAGCTTAGGTCAGAAAAGAAGGCACACGGATATGACTAGCCAGATCAGACCATTCCCGGAGTCGGGTTTTCAACCAGCCAGTCTGGTTGACGTGTTGCGCTGGCGAGCCATCAACCAGCCGGACCGTCTGGCTTATACCTTTCTCACCGACGGCGAAACAGAAGAGGCCAGGCTAACTTATGAACAATTGGACCAGAGGTCTCGAGCGATCGCAGCCTGGCTTCAGTCGGTCAGTGAGCCCGGTGATCGGGTTCTGATTCTGTATCCTCCGGGTTTGGACTACCTCGCCGGATTTTTCGGCTGTCTTTACGCCGGCGTGGTTGCCGTTCCCGTTTATCCTCCTCGGCGAAATCGCAATATGGAGCGCATCCTGGCCATCGCCGAGAGTGCTCAACCAACCGTGCTCCTCACAACAGCGCCGACTTTCTCCGCGGTGCAATCTTTCTGTGGCGAGCACGAAAAACTTAGAGGCGTGCGCTGTGTAGATACCGGCAGCCCCATTAACTTCGCCAACGAAACGCAGGTTGATTGGCGAGAACCAGTCATCAACCAGAGCACGCTGGCGTTTTTGCAATACACGTCCGGTTCGACCGGCAGTCCCAAAGGCGTGATGTTGAGTCACGGCAATCTGCTGCACAATTCAACTCTGCTGCGTCAGGCATTCGAGTACGACTCGAATAGCCACTGCGTGAGTTGGCTGCCCATCTATCACGACATGGGATTGATTGGCGGTGTGCTTCAACCGCTGTTTGGTGGTTATCCGTGCACCTTGATGGCGCCTGCCTCTTTCCTCCGCAGTCCTGTTAGCTGGCTCCGGGCCATATCACGGCATCAAGGAGTTATCAGTGGTGGGCCAAACTTCGCTTATCGATTGTGTGTCGACAAAATAAGTCCCGAGGATCGGGCTGAACTCGACCTGAGCGGTTGGAGCGTGGCGTTCAATGGCGCAGAGCCGATTCATCACGAGACCCTGAAACAGTTTACTTCCACCTTTGCGCCGCACGGCTTTCGACAGGAAGCTTTCTACTCGTGTTACGGCTTGGCGGAGTCGACATTGATTGTCAGCGGCGGGCTGAGAGATGTTGCTCCCGTCATCAAGACCGTCGCAGCCAAGGCGCTCGAGTGCAAAGAGTGGGTTGAAAGTTCGAACGGCGACGGACGAGCGCTGGTGAGTTGTGGCAAGGTTCTGCCGGACCAGCATGTCGTGCTCGTTAATCCGGAGACGCGATTCAGATGTGGAGCTAATGAAGTTGGCGAGATTTGGGTGTCAGGCCAGAGTGTCGGCGCAGGTTACTGGAATTCTCCACAGCAGACCGAAGAGATCTTTAAGGCCCATCTGTCGGATACCGGAGCCGGACCTTTTCTCCGCACGGGAGATTTAGGGGTTCTGCAAGATGGCGAGCTATTCGTCGTAGGCCGCCTGAAAGACCTGATCATCATTCGTGGTCTCAACCACTATCCGCAGGACATCGAGCTCACAGTGCAAGAATGTAGCGCTGCTTTGCGGCCAACCTGTGGCGCTGCGTTTTCGATCGATGTAGCCGGAGAGGAGCGGCTCGTGGTGGTCCAGGAGATCGCTCGTCGGAGCGACGCGGATCCGGAGAGCCTCATCGATATGATTCGCGAAGAGGTCGCGGAAAAACATAACCTCCAAATCTACGCCGTCGTCTTAGTCAGGCCGCAAACTATTCCAAAAACCTCCAGCGGTAAAATTCAACGACGTGCCTGTCGTGCTGCGTTTCTGAACGGCGAACTGCACGTTATCAGAGAGTGGCGCGACACCGAGGACGCTGAAGCACAGTTGCCGCTGCTCGACTCCGCGCCGGAAAGTAAAGAAGTTGTCGAAACGTGGTTGACCTCACACCTTGCCGCGCAACTCAAAGTTCCGGTTCAAAAGATCGACGTCACCCAGCCAATCATTCGATACGGATTGGACTCACTCAAAGCCATCGAGCTCATGCATAGCATTGAAGCAAACCTGGGCGTCAACTTGCCGATGACGAGCCTGCTTCAAAGCCCGAGCGTCTCGGAGCTTGCGTCTGAAATTTTCATGCAGCTAACAGCTCACTCCACGGCTGGGACACAGAACGCATATTTTGCTCCTACTCACATGCCGGCTGCGAGGTTTCCACTCTCACAAGGCCAGCAGGCGCTCTGGTTCCTTAACCGTTTGGCGCCGGATAGCAGTGCTTACAACATCTCGGGTGCGCTGTCGATTAAAGGCGAATTGAACGTCAGCGCACTGCACCGAGCGCTCCAGGCACTGGTGGACCGCCATCCAGCCCTGAGAACTTCTTTCATCGCTTCGCAAGACGAACTGTTTCAACAAGTGCGCGATCACGAAGAAGTCGATTTCAGTATCGAAGACGCATCGACCTGGAGCGAAGTACATCGTCGCCTGTCCGAAGAAAGTAGTTGCGTCTTCTCGTTGGAAACGGGTCCGCTCTTTCGCGTGCGCTTATTTACCCGGTCGAGTGAGGAGTACATCCTCCTGCTCGTGATGCACCATATCATCTCTGACTACTGGTCCATTGGGGTGCTCACAAACGAACTGAGCAGCTTATATCGGGCTGAGTTCGCCAACGAATCATCAGCTTTGTCGCCGCTGAGTCTGCAGTTTGCCGACTATGTTCGTTGGGAGTCGGAAATGCTGGCGGGACCGGAGGGCGAACGTCTGTGGAACTACTGGCAGAAGCAATTGGGCGGTGAGCTACCAAATCTCAACCTGCCCGCCGACCATACCCGTCCCGCAGTGCAAACTCATAAAGGCGCTACTTTGCAATTCGAGTTGAGCGCGGAGGTGACCGAACGCCTCAGAGCGCTCGCGCAGTCGCGGATGGCAACGCCCTACATGGTTCTAATGGCCGCTTTCGAACTACTGCTTCATCGACACACGGGCCAGAGTGATCTCGTCATTGGTTCTCCAACGGCCGGACGAAGATGGGCTGAAGTCACGGACGTCGTGGGATACTTTGTCAACCCGGTAGTAATCCGCTCAGACATTTCGAAGGACCAAACCTTTAACCAGTTTCTGGACCAGGTACGCCAAACCGTCCTCGACGCTTTTGAGCATCAGGCTTATCCCTTCCCGCTTCTCGTTGAGCGGATACAACCCGAAAGAAGTCTGAGTCGAGAGCCGATATTCCAGGCCTTTTTCATTTTTGACAACAAACCCGCGGCACCGCCGCAGCTTCCAGGCGTGACGATTAACTCGATCGATATCGACACGCAGGTGGTCCAGTTTGATCTGGAATTGCGATTGACGGATACGGGCCGTGAGTTGAAGGGCAACTTTGGTTACAGCACCGACCTCTTTGAGAGATCAACGATCAGCCGCATGATGGCCCACTTCGAGAACCTGCTCGAGTCTCTGCTTGCCGATCCCGAGCGTCGCCTCTCCGAACTGACAGTTTTGAGCGAAGCGGAACACCGGCAAGTCTTGCTGCAATGGAACGACACCGACAGGCAATACGCGAGAGGCAGATGTCTTCACGAGCTCTTTGAAGCACACGTTGCGTTGACACCTGAGCGCATTGCGGTGGCCGATCAGAACAGACAACTTACTTATCGCGAGCTGAATGAGCGCGCCAATCAACTGGCCCACTGTTTACAAGCGCTGAACGTGGGGCCGGAAGTTCTGGTCGGCGTGATGATGGAGCGCTCGGTTGAGATAGTGGTGGCGCTGCTGGGAGTGCTGAAGGCAGGTGGAGCGTATGTACCTCTCGATCCGCAATACCCGCAGGAACGTGTTGATTTCATGTTGGCTGACACGCAAGCGCCGATTGTTCTTACTGAGCAGCATCTCGCAGATCGAGTGTGGGGCAAAGTTTCTGACGTTCTGTGTCTCGACTCGAACCAGGAAATGGTTCGCGAGTACAGTCGAGAGAACCCTGTCGCGACGGCACAGGAAAACAATCTGGCTTATGTAATCTACACCTCTGGCTCAAGCGGCCGGCCGAAGGGAGTCACCATACAACACCATAGTCCCGTGGTGCTGGCCGCTTGGGCAGGAGAAGTGTTAGAGCCGGCGGACTTGAGCGGCGTGCTCGCATCCACTTCGATTTGCTTTGACCTCTCAATCTTCGAACTGTTCGTTCCGCTGAGTTGTGGCGGCTCAGTGATTCTGGCTGACGACGCCTTGCACCTGCCTTCGATGTGGAATCGTGAAAGAGTCACATTGATTAATACGGTGCCTTCAGCAATCTCGGAACTGGTTCGAACCAGAGCCATCCCGACTTCAGTGCGGACCGTGAATCTCGCCGGCGAGGCGCTGGCGAACGGCCTGGTGCAACAGGTATATCAGCAAGGTGTCAAGCGTGTTTACAATCTCTATGGACCATCGGAAGACACCACCTACTCAACCTCAGCCTTAATCGCGAGAGGTGCTGACGGACCTCCCACCATCGGGCGGCCGATCGCAAACACACAGGTTTATCTATTGGACCATATGCTGCAGCCGGTGCCAATCGGTGTGACTGGTGAAATTTATATCGGAGGCGCAGGACTGGCGCGCGACTATCTCAACCAACCTGCGTTGACTGCGCAACGATTTGTGCCGAACCCGTTCAGCAAGGTCGCCGGAGCGCGACTATATCGCACCGGAGATATTGGCCGTCACAAAGAGAACGGCGAGATCGAGTTCCTGGGACGAATCGACCAGCAAGTGAAACTACGCGGTTTCCGAATCGAGCTGGGAGAGATTGAGACGGTGCTCGAGCAACACGCCGCGGTACACGAAGCAGTGGTGAACGTACGCGACGAAGACGGGCAGAAGCGATTGGTGGCCTACGTGGTTGCTGAAAAGCAAACCGCTCCGGGCGTCAGTGAGCTACGAACGTTTATCCAGGAACGGTTGCCGTCGTACATGGTTCCCGCTGCGATTGTTTTCCTCGATGAGTGGCCGCGGACGCCTAACGGAAAGCTGAACCGCAGAGCCTTGCCGGCGCCTGATGACGATCGCCCGGGGCTCGACACGAAATTCGTTGCACCGCGTACGGATTTGGAAAGAGTGCTCGTCGATCTCTGGGCGGAGTTGCTCAACCTCAGACAGGTTGGAGTGAACGACAACTTCTTTGAGTTAGGCGGCGATTCGATTCGCGCCGCTCTGTTCATCAATCGTCTACAGGAAGAATTCGGTGAAGTAATTCACGTGAGATCAATCTTCGATAAGCCCGACGTTGCCGCACTGGCACATTTTCTGGAGCAACACCATCCGCACGGCGTTGCGAAGCTCCTCGGAAACGGCATAGATGCTGAAACATCTTCCGAAGAGTACAGCGGGCTACCCGAAATCATACCTATCTTTCAAGAGAGTCATGCCGACCATACGCTGTTAATCAAGCATCTCTCTGATGAGGTGGACCTAATGGCAGAGACTGCTCTGCGTTGAGGACGCTTAACCGATGAGCAGTCTCTCCATTGATCCTGTTTCTGCCGCGCAAAAACGCGAGTTCATGACGAACATGTCGTACGAGAGTCTCAAAAAGGCGAAAGCATTTCCGCTCTCATTTGCCCAGCAGCGATTGTGGCTGATGGATCAATTAGAGCCGGACAATCCCTCTTACAACATCTCCGGAGGCCTGCTTTTCTCAGGAGAGTTGAATATTGAGGCTCTCGAACAGGCATTTACCGAGATCGCTCGTCGCCATGCTTCCTTAAGAACAACCTTTGCGATCGTTAACAATCAACCGGCACAGTTCATTTCGCCAATCGAGCCGGTTAGTTTGCCGGTCACGGATTTGAGTGAACTAACGATTACAGAACGTGAGGCTGAACTAAAAGAACTGGCCCAAGCTGAGGCGCGACGGCCTTTCGATCTGGCGCATGGACCACTGTGGAGAGCTCAGTTGGTGCGATTAAGCGCTACGGAACATGTGCTGTTGTTGAGTCTTCATCACATCATCGGTGATGGCTGGTCGTTACGTGTTCTCGTCAACGAACTTTCCACACTCTACCAGGCATTCTCTTCGAGACGTCCTTCGCCGCTCCCGGAATTGAAGGTTCAATACGTCGATTACGCAGCGTGGCAGCGAGAGTGGCAGGAAAAGATCGTCGAAGGACACCTCGATTTCTGGAAAACTCAGTTAGGTGGACCACTGCCGACACTCGAATTGCCCGCGGACAAAGCTCGTCCTGCCATTCGCAGCTATCGTGGCGCTCACCTGCCGATAAGCTTTTCCGCGGAGGAAACCGAGACATTGCGGCAACTGAGCCGGCGCCATGGCATGACACTTTTCATGACTCTGCTGGCAGGCTGGCAAATACTGCTCTGGCGCTACACCGGGGAGGCTGACATTGTCGTTGGGACGCCGATTGCCAATCGTCCGCGACGCGAGCTCGAAACGTTGATCGGCTTCTTCGTTAACACTCTGGCACTGCGAACAAATCTCTCCGGCGAGATTAGTGTGCGCGAAATGATGCAGCGTGTGCGAGACGTTTGTTTAGACGCGTATGCGCATCAGGACGTGCCGTTCGAGATGCTCGTCGAGGAGCTTGCGCCGGAACGAAACTTAAGTCACACACCGCTGTTCCAGTTGATGATGGCATTGCAGGATGCGTTACCGAAAAGCATTGAGCTTCCGGACATGACTTTGAAGGTGTTGGACGTCGATAACGGCACCGCCAAATTCGATTTGACCCTGGCGCTGGAGATCGGCGCCGAGGGACTGAGCGGGTATCTCGAGTACAACACTGACTTGTTTGAGGCACATACGATCGATCGTATGGCAAGTCATTACCGGACTTTGATGCTGGCGATGGTTGCCGATCAGGAGCAGAGCATCCAGACTCTGCCGATGCTGAGTGCGGCCGAGCAGGATCAACTACTCATACAATGGAACCAAACCACAACTGATTTCCCCGTCGAGCAATCGCTCGCCGAGCTCATCTCGACACAGGTCCAACACGCTCCGAACGCACTTGCCATCGTCAGTGGCGACAAGCAACTCACCTATGAGCAACTGAATAAGAACGCCAACCAACTGGCTCGGCGCCTGAAGGCCCTCGGTGTTGGCCCGGAAACATGCGTCGCCGTTTATCTCGAGCGTTCTCCGGAATGGATCGTTTGCCTGCTCGCGGTGCTCAAGACCGGTGCGGCCTATTTGCCGTTGGATCCCGCGTCCCCCGCAGAGCGTGTGGTCTTCACACTTGAAGATGCACATGTGCGTGTTCTGCTCACTACTGAACCTCAGGCAACGAAACTAAACGGACACAACGCTTACGTAATCTGCCTGGATTCGGAGTGGCACACACTTGCGAACGAAAGCGCAGACACTGTCGAGATCAAGCCGGCGCTCGACAGTCTCGCTTACGTCATCTACACCTCAGGTTCAACCGGATGGCCCAAAGGTGTCGCGGTCACTCACCGCGGCTTACTGAATCTGGTCCACTGGTATCGTCAGGCCTTCGCTCTCAGCAGTGCAGATCGATCGACACAGCTCGCCGGCCTCGGTTTTGATGCGACGGTTTGGGAGGTTTGGCCGCAGTTGACCTCGGGCGCCTGTATCTATCTGGCCAGTGAAGAGGCGCGGATCTCAGCGGAGGCGTTGCGCGATTGGCTGGTGGCTGAGCAGATCACTGTCAGCTATGTCCCGACACCTTTGACCGAAGCGTTGCTGTCGCTCAAGTGGCCGGCCAACACTGCTCTCAGATTCTTAATCACTGGTGGCGACACACTGCACCGATTCCCGGCGCCTTCGGAGCCCTTCGTGGTCATGAACAACTACGGCCCAACGGAAAATACCGTGGTCGTGAGTTCCGGTGCTGTCGAACCGAATGAGCAGTCGGGACTGTTACCGCACATCGGCAAGCCGATAGCAAATGTGCAAGTTTATGTCTTGGGACCGCAACTCGAGGCGGTGCCGATCGGAGTGGTGGGCGAGTTGTACATTGGCGGCGCAAGTCAGGCGCGCGGCTACGTGGGCCATCCGGAGATAACGGCGGAGCGCTTCGTGCCGAATCCGTATGGCGGTAAGGGCGGGGAGCGGTTGTACAGGACCGGCGACCTGGTGCGGTATCTGGCAGATGGAAATCTGGAGTACGTCGGACGCACGGACCAACAGGTGAAGATCAGAGGTTATCGGATTGAGTTGGGCGAGATCGAGGCAGTGCTCGAGCAGCACGACGAAGTTCACGAAGCGGTAGTGACCACGCGCGGCGAGGGCGAACACAAGCGCCTGGTAGCTTATGTGGTAGCGGGGAACGAAAAGCGAGATGCGGCCGCGTTACGAACTTTTCTACAGGAGCGGTTGCCGTCGTACATGATTCCCGCCGCCATCGTGTTCATCGACAAAACGCCGCTGACTCCAAACGGCAAGGTTGACCTACGCGCACTGCCTGAGCCTGATTGGGTTCGGATGGATGACGACGTAGCTCCGCGGACTCAAACTGAGGAAATCCTGGCGGGATTGTGGATGCAGTTGCTTGGTGTGGACCACGTCGGAGTGAACAGCAACTTCTTCGAGCTAGGCGGCCACTCACTGCTCGCGACACAACTCGTCTCACGATTGCTGGAGGTTTTCCACGTAGAGCTGCCTCTCCGCGAGCTGTTCACGAGTCCGACGATTTCCGCGCTCGCTGAGTCCATTGAGACTGCGATCCAAACTCAACATGGATTCAAGCCAACGTCTCCGATCAAACCACAAGAGCACGACGAGAACCCGCCATTGTCCTTTGCTCAGCAACGGCTGTGGTTCCTCGAACACTTGAAGCCCAACAGCAGCCTGTATCTCATACCGTGCGCTGCGCGGCTCACAGGACAATTGAATGTTCAGGCGCTGGAGCAGAGTCTTAACGAGATCGTTCGACGGCATGAAGTTCTTCGTACAACCTTTGCGGCCAATAACGGACGGCCCTTCCAGGCGATCTCTCCAACTGCATCTCTAACACGGGAAGTCATCGACCTGAGTGATCTGGCAGACGCAGAAAAAGAAGCTGCAGTCAATCGTTCGATACGCGAAGAGTCAAGGCGGCCGTTTGATTTATCAGTTGGACCGTTAATGCGAGCGAGTTTGTTGCGCCTTGCTCCGGATGAGCATGTACTGCTCTTTACCATGCATCACATCATCTCGGATGGCTGGTCCTTTGGCGTACTCATTCATGAGCTGGCCGTGTTGTACCGGGACTATTCACAGAGCCAGGCTTCCTCGTTGCGTGAGTTGCCGATTCAATACGCAGACTTTTCCTCGTGGCAACAACAATGGCTTCAGGGCGAAGCTTTGGAACAGCAACTGAATTACTGGAAACAGCAGTTGGGCGGCGAACTTCCGCTGCTCAGGCTTCCGACCGATCGCCCGTATCCAGCCGTTCAAACCGCCAACGGAAACTGGCATTTGTTCTCGTTGCCGGCTGAACTAACCGAAGAGTTGAAAACTCTCAGCCGCCGTGAAGGAGTCACTCTCTTCATGACGTTGCTGGCGGCATTTCAGACGCTGCTACATCGCTACACGAACCAAGATGACGTCATCACGGGTTCAGTGATCGCGAATCGCAATCGGAAAGAGACTGAAGGCTTAATCGGATTCTTTATTAACACGCTGGCCCTGCGCACGGATTTTTCAGGCGACCCGAGCTTTCGTGAATTGCTCGAAAGAGTGCGCGAGACGACCCTCGGAGCTTATGCGCACCAGGATATTCCATTCGAGAAACTGGTGGAGGTGTTACAGCCCGATCGCAACTTGAGCCACCCACCGTTCTTCCAGGTGATGTTTTCTCTCCAAAATGCGCCGCTGGAAGAGCTCCAACTTCCGGGGCTGATTCTCAAGCCGGTGCCGGTTCACAAAGGAACTGCAGGATTTGATTTGGAGCTCTCGCTGACAGAGAAAACGAACGGGCTCGAGGGATGGCTGGAATACAACACCGACTTGTTTGATGAGACGACGGTTCAGCGAATCGCCGGCCATTTTGAAATTTTGTTGCAGGGAATCGTCGAGAATCCAAACCGGCGTGTGTCCGACTTCGAGATTCTGACGCAGGCCGAACGAACTCATCTACTCGAAATCGCGTCTTTCGTGCTTGATCATAAGCAGTCACTGCTGCCGCTCGGAATCGATGGCGAATTGTATGTCAGTGGCGCGTGCATTGACGCGCAGAGCGCAGCAGAATTTATTCCGAATCCTTTCAGCAGTGATCTGGGAGCACGCCTTTACAGGACAGGCGAGTGGGCCTGCTGTCTGCCAGACGGAACGATCAAATTAAAGGGGCGTACGGAGCACCAGTTCAGAGTGCGCGGTTGTCGCGTTAGTCCAAAAGAGATCGAGGATGTGCTTTTGGAGTATTCGTCAATCAGCGAGGCCGTAGTTGTTGCTTTGGACGACGCCAGCCCGATCGCCTACGTAGTATTTGCTGACAAGCAGGAGTCCAGCGAAGAAGACGTACGAGATTTCCTGCAGCAGCGGTTGCCGCAGTATTTGGTTCCCGCGTTGTGTGTGCTTGAAGTGTTGCCACGAACGTCCACAGGCGAGATCGATCGGCAAGCCCTGCCGCAGTTGGTTGGAGAACCGGCCGGGCTCAACGCAGATTTTGAAGCGCCTCGCACGCCGACCGAACAGGTCGTGTCGGGAATCTGGCAAGAGGTTCTCGGAGTTCCGCGGATCGGAATCCACGACAAGTTCTTCGAGCTTGGCGGCGATTCTTTGAAATTGCTCCGAACGTATTTGCTGTTGAATGAACTGTATCCTGACGCACTCACCGTAGCTGATCTGTTCAAGCATAGTACGATTGAGTTTGTCAGCTCGCATCTGGACTCGGCTTTCATGCACAACCAAGCCGCTGCTCCGGCCATTCAGAGTTTCGAACTCTAGTTTTTTTTATCCCTCTCAACCTCAGTGTCGCATCCCCCAAGCGACACTTATTCGTCAATTCAAAAAAGTGCTTTGCCTCAGAGTCTGAATTCCTGCTTGGAAGAGGTCAGTACCGTAACGCGGTAGCGTCGGGTCGTACGTGAACCCATCAATTACTTACGTATCGTATGCGCGAGACTGACCCGACGCGATCGCGTTACGGTACTGACCTCTCCCAAGCCCGATCACTGACTTCCTGAGCCAAAGCCAGTCACTTCAAAAAAGAGTCCTTATGTCAGAAAAGGTTGCCATCATCGGCATTAGCGGAGTCTATCCCGATGCACCCAGCCTGCATGAGTTTTACCTGAACTTATGCGACGGCCGGGATAGTGTTCGTGAAGTCTCTGCGGAACGAAAAGCGCTGCTGGGTATCGATCAATCCGAAAGCTGCAAACTGATCGCCAGCGTCGACTCAATCGAGAGATTCGATCATCGTTTCTTCAACACGTCGTTGAAGGAAGCGGAGTGCATCGATCCTCAACAAAGAGTTCTCTTACAGCTCGCGACCGCCGCAATTGAAAATGCCGGTTACAGTTTGAAACAGTTCAGAGGCAGCAGAACCGGCGTCATCCTCAGCAGTTCAGTCTGCGACTATCAAAAACTTTTCGCAGACAGCGATCCGATGTTCGTGATGGGCAGTCTTCCTGCTGCTTTGGCCGGACGTATCTCTTATCTACTTGATCTGCACGGACCAGCACTGGTCATGGACACGGCCTGTTCGTCGTCTCTTGTCGCCATCTATGAAGCCTGCCAAAAAATCCGCAGCGGAGAGATCCATTACGCGCTCACCGGAGGACTCAACTTCTTTTACCTGGACGATACTGCCGGCACAGACGACGTCGGCATTAACTCGCCGGACGGCAAGTCGAAGACGTTCGATGAAGCTGCTAACGGAACGGGATGGGGCGAAGGTGGCGGCCTGATCTTACTGAAAAAGTTGAGCCAAGCCGTTGCCGATCGAGATCACATTCATGCCGTTATCGAAGGTGGGGCTATCAATCAGGATGGCGGCCGTTCAATCGGCATTACGGCTCCGAGCCCTCAAGCTCAAACAGAAGCGATTGTTAAGGCATGGCAAGACGCCGGCATCGATCCCAGGACCATTTCATTCATCGAGGCGCACGGCACCGGAACCAAGATCGGCGATCCGATCGAGATACAAGGCATCAGCGATGCCTTCAAACAATTCACGGACAAGACAAAATTCTGCGCCGTCAGTTCAGTCAAGACAAACATCGGACACCTGGTGCGAGCAGCGGGAATTGCAGGCGTGACCAAGAGTGTCCTCGCCCTACGGCACCGGAAGCTGTTTCCTTCAGTTCACTTCAAGAAGCCGAATCCATTAATTGATTTTGCAAGCTCAGCAGTGTTCGTTAACCGCGAGCTTTGTGACTGGGAAACAGATGAGTCGTCTCCAGTCAGAAGATGCGGAGTGAGTTCCTTCGGCTTAAGCGGGACCAACGCCCATCTCGTGTTGAGTGAAGCGCCTGCGACTGAAACTCAACATCACGATACTGGCAACGAGGACGTGCTGGTTACGCTGTCGGCCAAGTCACCGACCGCCTTGTCGAACTACGTCCGCAATCTTGGGGAGTTTTTGAAAGAAGGGAATCAACGGCTCTCGGACGTCGCCTACACCTTGAATCTCGGGCGCGATGATCATGCTTACCGCTATGCGTGTGTGGCTGGAAGTCAGCAACAACTGATCGACAATTTGGAAGACGTGTTGCGGCGGAACGAGCATTCCTCTTGGTACCACATGGCCCAGGCAGCGCCGTCGATGGTTTTCCTGTTTTCCAACCATGCAACAGCCGTGGATCGAAATCTGGTTGACTATCTTGCTGAGCGCTTTCCTGTGTTCAAGCAGATCAGAAACAAATGTCACCAGTTCACCAGCCCTGACGCGCCATCACCGCAACTCGATACGTTTGTCTTTCAGTACGCCGTCTATCACCTCTGGCAATCGCTTGGACTCACAAGTCAAAAGATCATCGGCACCGGTATCGGTAACAAGGTCGTAGAGGTCATTACCGGCAGGACCAGACTGCCCGAAGCTTTGCGAGCTGCTTCTCATCAGGAATTTCGTCCGTTCAATCAGGATGAGTTCAGGAAAGTCTTCGCCGGCATTTTGCAAGCAGGGAGCCCGGTGTTCCTGGAGATGGGAAGAGAGGGACTGCTTTCAAGAACAGCCCAGGACTTCCGCGCGGAGCTTGGTGAGTTTCTGATGCTTCCCTCCTTTAATAATGGAGTGCGATCGGGTCTGCTACCGGCGCTTTGCCAGTTATATCTGAGCGGGGCCGCAATCAATTGGGAACAGTTTTACGAGGGTCAGGTCCGCCATCGAGTCGAAGTGCCTACCTATCCATTTGAACCGACGAGATGCTGGCACAGCGCAGTGATCGAGCAGCGCGTCACAACGGAAACGCCAATCTCAGTGCCTGAGCAGGCGGCCGATAATCAGTTCGGTGTACTGACTGACGAAGATGCCAGTGAGACGGAGAAAAAGGTTGCGGCTATTTGGGGAGAAATACTCAAGATCGATCGCCTGAGTTGTGAGGATGACTATTTCAATCTCGGTGGAGACTCTCTCAACGGCACGCAACTGATCAATAAACTAGCCAAAGATCTGAATGCGGACATCGAGTTTGAAGACATCTATACTTACCCCACAGTTCGATCGCTTGCCGAGTATCTTGATAGCCTCGCGCCTCAGCCCACTGAAACAGAAGACCGCTGGAAGATGATGCCGCTGATGCCGGTAGTTGGCAGGGATCAGAAGAATTCAATTCTCTCCTCCAGCCAACAGCGAATGTGGTTCATCGATCAGATCGATACCACCAGTCCCGTCTACATCATTCCCATCGCGCTACGGATCAAGGGCCTATTGAACGTGAGCGTCTTGCAACAATGTCTTGACGAGGTCGTGCAACGCCACGAGACATTGCGAACAAGCTTCCTGGCTTCGGATGGACTTCCTTACCAGATCATCCATCCAACCGTCACGCCAACCGTGCCGATTATCGATCTCAGGGTGTTCCCCGCGGAGGAGCGTGAAGCTGAGGCCCAAGCGTTAATCAAAGCTGAGGCAAGGAAGCGCTTCAACCTCGAAAAAGATCTGTTGCTTCGAACAACTCTGCTGCGGTTGGACGAGCAGGAACACATCCTGCTCTTCGCGATGCATCACATTATTTCCGACGGCTGGTCCCTCAGCGTGGTCGTCGATGAATTTGTCACACTCTACAACGCATTTCACGCCGGCCAGCCGTCACCACTGCCCGAACTGCCGATTCAATATGCCGACTTTGCTTACTGGCAAAAGCAGTGGCTGTCAGGCAGCGCTTTGGCGGGACAGATTGATTACTGGAAGCAGCAGTTAAGTGGCCGTCTGCCGCTACTGGAGTTACCGACGGACAGAACTCGTCCCGCAGTTCAGAATTATTACTGTGGCGGCCATGCCTTTCAGGTTCCTGCGAGTGTGAATAGAGGCATCAAGGATCTGTGCCAACAGGAAGAGGTCACACTCTTCATGTTTATCCTCGCTGTCCTTCAGGTTTTGCTCTCACGCTATACGGGTGAGCAGGACATCGTCGTGGGCTCGTCTATCTCAGGACGCAGTCGCATTGAAGTCGAAAAGCTGATCGGGTTCTTCATCAACACGCTGGTGATGCGCACTGATTGCAGCGGCCGGCCGAGTTTCACGGAGTTGTTAAAGCGTGTTCGGAAGGTAGCACTCGAAGCATATTCTCATCAGGACGTGCCGTTTGACAGGGTGGTCGAAGAAGTAAAACCCGAACGCAGCTTGAGCCACGTGCCGCTGTTTCAGGTGTTGCTCGTCTCGGAAAATTTTTCAGTCCGGCCCTTGGATGTTGTTGATCTGGAAATCAGCATTGTCGATCCACAAAAAGCGGCGACGGGATTCGATCTCACTGTTTTCATCAGGGACGACGATAAGACCGGGCTGAATATCAAGCTTGAATACAACGTCGACCTCTTCGATGAGCCGACTGTCAAACGCATCGCCGAACATTTTCAGACCTTGCTGGAAGCCGTTGTGGCTGATCCCAACCAGCGCATCACAGACTTACCACTGCTCACTGATATCGAGCGCAACCAACTTCTCGAATGGAACAACACCGCTCACGACTATCCCAGCCAGAACTGCATTCACGATCTCTTTGCGGCTCAAGCTGCACGCAACTCGCTTGCGCCGGCGCTCTTCTATGAAGACGAGCGTCTCACGTACGCGCAGCTCAACGCTCGCGCCAATCAGCTCGCTCACCACCTGCAGTCTCTGGGCGTAGGACCGGAAGTCACAGTCGCGCTTCTGCTCGAGCGCTCTGTCGAGATGATGGTGGCACTATTGGCAGTGCTCAAAGCTGGTGGCGCTTATCTACCACTCGACCCGCAGAATCCAGCAGAGCGACATTCCCTGATGTTGGAAGAGACGCGCGCTTCGGTGCTCATCGCGCCGGAACACTTGCTCGCAAACCTGCCCGCGCATTCCGCACAAGTGGTCTGTCTCGAGACTGATTCGCAGCTCATCTCCGAGCAGCCGTCGGATAATCCGCGATGTCTCGCGACCCCTGACAATCTCTGTTACGTCATTTACACGAGCGGCTCGACAGGCAAGCCTAAGGGCGTCCTCGTTACCCACCGCGCCCTAGTCAACTACTACTCGGCGGTCTCTGAACGTCTACCTCAGCCCTCCTCTTACGCCACGGTCTCAACCCTCGCTGCTGACCTTGGTCACACCGCGCTCTACCCAGCGCTGTGCTCAGGCGCAGCGCTGCACGTCATCTCCCAGCAGCGTGTAATGGATCCGGTGGCTCTCGCAAGCTATTTCGATCAGCACCAGATTGACTGTCTGAAGATTGTGCCTTCACACCTGCGTGCGTTGTTCGAGGCCGAGAAAGAAAGAGTGTTGCCGAAATCCGTTGTTGTTGTGGGCGGCGAGGCAACGCAGTGGGAGTGGGCACAGCAGTGGAAAGAGTCATGTCGAGTTGTAAACCACTATGGTCCGACTGAGTGTACGGTTGGTGTGTTAACCGGTGAGGTGGGGCAGGAGCTCGTGACGGCGAGCCGAGAAGGACTAGTGCCGTTGGGAAGCCCGCTGTGTAACACACAAATATTTGTGCTGGACCAGCAGCAGAAATTGATGCCGGTCGGAGTGGTCGGAGAGATCTACATCGGCGGAGCGGGCTTGGCGCGAGGCTATATGCGACAGCCGTCGCAGACTGCAGAACGTTTCATCCCGAACCCCTTCAGCGAAGTCGGCGGAGAGAGGTTGTACCGGACGGGAGATTTGGGCCGGTACAACGAAGATGGGAAGGTCGAATACGTGGGCCGTGTGGACCAGCAGGTCAAGGTTAGAGGTTACCGGATCGAGTTGGGAGAAATTGAAGCGGCTTTAAATCAACATGAGGGCGTGAGCGAGTCGGTTGTAACGGTTCATGAGGATGGACAGGAAAAGCGTCTCGTGGCGTATGTGGTGAGCCGCGGCGAGCAGGTTAGTTCGACCGGTGATTTGCGCAATCATTTGCGTGAACGACTGCCGGAGTACATGATTCCGGCTTCCTTCGTCTTCCTCGCGCAATTGCCACTGACATCCAACGGCAAGCTCGATCGTAAAGCTTTGCCGGTTCCGGATGGTACTCACTCGGCGATGGACCATCTCTCGCCACGGACTCCCACTGAAGAAGTGCTGGCGCTGATCTGGGAAAAGGTGCTCGGTGTCAAACAGGCCGGCATTAATGACAACTTCTTTGAGTTAGGTGGACATTCACTGCTCGCAACGCAGGCGGTCTCGAGGATTCGCGAAGCCTTCTCGCAAGAGATCCCAGTGCGACAACTGTTCGAGACTCCGACCTTGCGTGCGCTGGCGGCGTGGATCGATGAGAGACTGCGATCGGTTAGCGGTTTGAGTGGGCCGCCGTTGGTTGCGAGAGGAAGAGCAGTGGACCAGGCGCAGCCCCTCTCATTCGCGCAGCAGCGGTTGTGGTTCATAAACCAGTTGGAGCCTGACAATGCTGCCTACAACATTTCCAGCGAAGTGACCCTGAAGGGTGAGTTGGATGTCAACGCGTTGGAACAGACCATCAATGAAGTGGTCCGTCGTCACGAATCACTGCGGACCGGCTTTGTAAGTGTTGATGGACAGCCGATGCAATTGGTTTCGCCAGCCGAGAAGTTCAGCTTGCAGGTATTGGATCTGGCCGAATTGAGCGAAGAAGAGCGGACGAGCAGGCGCGAAAGACTGGCGATAGACGAGGCGCAACATCCGTTTGACCTCGCGCAAGATCAACTGTGGAGAGCGCACCTGTTGCGCGTAAGCGCTGACGAACACGTGTTGCTCTTTGTCATGCATCACATCATTTCAGACGGCTGGTCCTTCAGCGTTCTGACAAATGAGATAGCGACACTGTATGCAGCGTTCTCTGCTGGCGAGCCATCACCTTTGGCCGACCTGAAGCTGCAGTATGCAGACTTTGCCATCTGGCAGCGTGAGTTGCTCCAGGGACAGGTTCTCGACGAGCAGCTTACTTACTGGAAACAACAACTGGCTGGAGCGCCGGAAGTCCTCGAGTTGCCTTTGGACAGGCCAAGACCGCCGGTGCAGAAGTATCACGGCGCAACTCAGTCGTTTGCCTTGCCTGACACACTCTCTGACGAGCTAAGGGAATTGAGCCGTCGAGAGGGAGCGTCGTTGTTTATGACGCTGCTGGCAGCGTTTCAGGCACTGCTCTATCGCTACAGCGGCCAAACAGACATCGTCGTCGGTATTCCGATAGCGAATCGCAATCGCGGCGAAACCGAAGGGTTGATCGGGTTCTTCGTCAACGGCCTGGCGATACGTGCTGAGGTAAGCGGCAATCAGAGTTTTCGCGACCTGCTGGATCAGGTTCGGAGAGTCTCGCTCGAGGCGTATACACATCAGGACCTTCCGTTTGAGAAAGTGGTGGAGGAACTGAGGCCAGAGCGCTCGTTGAGCTACAACCCGCTGTTCCAGGTAGTCTTCGCTTTGCGGAATGTTCCGCCGCAGTCACTCGAGCTTCCCGGTCTCACGATCATCGCCAGGGAAATTGAAACCGACACTACGAAGTTTGATATCAGGTTGAAGATCGATGAAACGGCAGAAGCCTTAACCGGTACCTGGCAGTACAACACTGACCTGTTCGATGCCGCGACGATAAAGCGGATGCAGGGCCACTTCCATACTTTGCTCGCGAGCATCGTCGTCAATCCCGACCAACATATTTCAGAGTTGCCGATGTTGTCGGCACATGAGCGCCAACAGTTGCTGGCAGAGTTGAGCCCGAGCCGGCAGCAGCCGCAGGACCAGTGTATTCATCAGCTATTCGAAGCGCAGGTTGCCGCTGCGCCTGATGCGATCGCCTTGACGTTTGAAGACGAGCAACTCTCCTATGGCGAGTTGAACCAGCGTGCCAACCGATTGGCTCATTACCTGCGTAGCCTGGGTGTTGGTCCTGAGTCGCTGGTCGGGATCTGTGTCGAACGTTCAGCGGAGTTGGTGATCGGAGTGCTTGGGATAATCAAAGCCGGAGGCGCTTACGTGCCTTTGGACCCGGCTTATCCGGCAGAGCGACTGGCATTGATTCTTGATGATGCGCGGGTGAGTTTGGTGTTGACGCAGCAGTTGTTACTGCAGAGCCTGCCTTCGTCCGGCGCGAGGCCGATCTGCCTCGATTCTGATTGGGAAGTCATTTCGAAGTACGATTCGAATAACCCAGTCAACCTCAACACGGCTGACAATCTGCTCTACGTAATTTACACCTCAGGATCCACCGGCCGGCCCAAAGGCGTGCTCGTAAGCCATGCGAATGTGACTCGCCTCTTCAGTTCAACTCAACCATGGTTTCAATTCAATCGAAACGATGTCTGGACCATGTTCCACTCGTACGCGTTCGACTTCTCGGTGTGGGAGTTGTGGGGCGCACTCATTCGCGGTGGTCGGCTGGTCGTCGTTCCTTATTTGGTCAGTCGCTCGCCTGAGAGTTTCTACGGCCTGCTGAGTAAAGAAGGCGTGACCGTACTCAATCAGACTCCCTCCGCTTTCCGTCAGTTAATCGCTGCCGAGGAAAACGCCGGCGGCGATCGAGAACTGTCTTTGAGGCTCGTGATATTTGGCGGAGAAGCGCTCGATTTACAGAGCCTGCGCCCATGGTTTGATCGACATGGTGACCGGCGTCCGCAGCTAGTGAACATGTACGGGATAACGGAAACCACAGTGCATGTCACGTATCGACCGCTCGCGGCGCAGGACCTGAATAACGGTCACGGGAGTGTCATCGGTGGTCCAATAAGCGATCTACAAGTCTACCTTCTGGACCAGCAACTGGAACCCGTGCCGATCGGAGTTAGTGGCGAGCTTTACGTCGGCGGAAAAGGCGTCGCGCGTGGTTACCTGAACCGGCCGGAGTTAAATGCCACAAGGTTCGTTCCGGATCCTTTCAGCGGAGAACCCGGAGCACTCTTATATCGGAGTGGCGACGTCGCGCGGCGATTGTCGAATGGTGAGGTCGAGTATCTGGGCCGGATAGACCATCAGGTGAAGATCCATGGCTTCCGGATCGAGTTGGGTGAGATCGAGTCGGCATTGAACCAGCACGACGCTGTCCGCGAGCTCGTTGTCGTGGCGCGCGAAGATGTACACGATGACAAGCGGTTGGTGTGCTACCTGGTGCCCGAGCAGGGAACGGAACCCACAGTTGATGAGTTGCGAGAGTTCCTGCGGCAGCGGCTGCCGGACTACATGATCCCGACAAGCTTTGTCTTCATGGATGCTTTACCGCTGACGCAAAATGGAAAGCTCGATCGCCGAGCACTTCCGGCTCCGGGTCATGAGCGACCTGTTCTCGAGGAAAGTTATGTAGCTCCAACGACCAGGTTAGAGTCAGTTCTGGCAGAGATGTGGAGCGAGATATTGGGTCTGGACAGAGTCGGTGTTCTCGACAACTTCTTTGATCTGGGCGGCGACTCGATCAAAGGCGCGATCTTCATCAACCGTCTGCAGGAAACGTTGGGTGAGATCGTCCACGTCGTCGTTATCTTCAACGCTCCCACCATTCAAGAACTAGTTTCGTACCTGGAAGAGAATTACAGCGAAGCGGTAGCGAGGATCACGGGCACGGAATCCTCGCAAGAAGTTATTACTCAGGCGGCCACTGTCGATGAGGCCATGGTGGCTCAGGCGCGGCAGTTGATTCAACCTTTGCGGCAGCTAAAGTCCGCCGAGCAAAAGAATCCGCCGGCGATCTTCATTCTCTCCCCGCCGCGCTCAGGAACGACGTTGCTGCGCGTCATGTTGGCCGGACATCCGAAACTCTTTGCTCCACCCGAACTTGAGCTGCTGTCCTTCAATACTCTGCGTGAAAGAAAAGCAGCTTTCTCCGGCTCTGAAAGCTACTGGCTCGAAGGCACTCTCCGCGCGCTGATGGAGATCAAAGGCTATGACGCGGCTCAAGCGAAAGCCGAGATGGAAGACTGCGAGCGCCGCGGTTGGACCACGCAACAGTTTTATCGGCAGTTGCAGGAGTGGATTGGCGAGCGGCTGCTGGTCGACAAAACTCCGTCGTACGCTCTGCATGGATCAATTCTGCAACGAGCGGAAGAGAATTTTGAGAATGCTTTTTACCTTCATCTGCTGAGGCATCCGCACGGGATGGTCCAATCGTTTGAGGAAGCAAAGCTGGATCAGATCTTCTTCCGGCACGAGCATCCATTCACACGGCGTGAGTTGGCTGAGTTGATCTGGGTCATCAGCAACCAAAACATTTTAGAGTTTCTGGAGAGAGTGCCTGCTGAGCGACAGCACCAGGTGCGATTTGAGGAGTTAATCAATGAGCCTCAAAAAGTTCTGGGAGGGTTATGCGCGTCGATGGGTTTGGAACTGCACCCGGACATGCTCGAGCCGTACCGTCAAGCTCCGCGTCGAATGACTGATGGAATTCATGCCGAGTCAAGAATGTTGGGCGACGTGAAATTCCTCAGCTACCAGGGGATTGATTCCAGTGTTGGAACGAGATGGCAGCAGCACCGTGAAAAGTCGCTGGGAGAGATTAGCTGGAATTTAGCGGCGAGCCTTGGATACGAGAGAGAGGATGTCGATGCGGGCGGTTCAGCTTTAGTGCCGATTCCGGCCATGCCTTCGGTTGAGGGAACACCACTCCCACTTTCGCATGCTCAACAGAGACTCTGGTTCCTGGACCAGCTCGAACCAAATACCTCCTCCTACAACATTCCCATCAGCATTCGTCTCAAAGGCGAGCTCAACGTCGCTGTTTTAGAGCGCAGCTACAACGAAGTCGTCAGACGACACGCATCTTTAAGAACAATCTTTAAAGCAAACCAGGGAACGCCGTTTCAACTCATCGCTGAGCATCAGCCACAGACCATACCGGTGCTGGACCTGAGTGGATTGCTGGAGACGGAGCAAGATAACGAGCTCCTGCGGCTCGCTACTGAGGAAGCCTACAAGCCTTTTGATCTTTCGACTGGACCACTAGTCAGAGTAACCCTGGTGCGACTGGGAACAGCGGATCACGGGCTGCTGTTGACGATGCATCACATCATCAGCGACGGCTGGTCCATGAACGTTCTCGTGCAGGAAGTTTCGGCTCTCTACCGCGCGTTTGCGGCCGACGAACCTTCTCCGTTACCAGACTTGAAGATTCAATATGCGGACTTCGCGGTCTGGCAAAAAGAATACTTGCAAGGCGAGGTGCTCGAAGGACATCTTGATTACTGGCGAGACCAACTAGCCGGCGCGCCGCCCGTCCTCGAGTTGCCAACCGACAAACCACGTCCGGCAGTGCACACTCAGCCCGGCGCGCGTCTCCCGTTGCACTTCTCCCCCACACTCATCACAGCCTTGGACCAGGTTGCTCAGCGTGAAGGCGTGACGCACTTCATGATCCTGCTCGCCGGCTGGCAAGCTCTGCTCTCCCGCTACTCACGACAAACTGATGTAGTCGTCGGTTCGCCGATCGCCAACAGGCAGCGCGCCGAGATCGAGTCGTTGATTGGCTTCTTCGTCAATACTCTGGCATTGCGCACGGACCTCAGCGGCCGTCCGACTGGCGGAGAACTGCTGCACAGAGTGCGCGAGGTCTGTTTGGGAGCGTATGCGCATCAGGATGTGCCGTTTGAGATCCTGGTTGAAGAGCTTGGCGTTGAGAGAGCGATAAACCACACACCGCTGTTCCAGGTGATGATGGTTTTGCAGAATGCGCCTTCGGAGGTGATGGAGTGGCCGGGAATTAACGTGAGCACAGTCGAGGTCGAACATCGGATAGCGAAGTTCAATCTTACGCTGATCGTGGAGGATAGAGCAGGAGAGTTCAGAGGGTTACTGGAATACAACACGGACCTCTATGAGCCTGAGACGATCGAGCGGATGGCGGCGCACTATCAGTGGCTGTTGAAGGGGCTCACAAGCAATCTCGAAGAGCGAATCAGTGAGTTGCCGCTGCTCAGTGAATCCGAGCAGCAGGAATTGTTGGTAGCGTGGAATGAGACACGAACAGATCATGCCGAGCAGGATTGTTTGCATCGGATATTCGAAGCGCAGGCAGCCCGCACGCCTGAGGCGATCGCTGTCCTTTCTGAAGATCAGCAGTTGACCTATGCGGAGTTGAACCGCAGAGCCAATCAGGTAGCAAGGTATCTGCAAGAGCTGGGTGTTGGGCCGGAAGATCGAGTTGCGATCTGCGTGGAACGATCTTTTGAGATGGTGATTGGCCTGCTCGCGATCCTGAAAGCCGGCGCCGCTTATGTCCCATTTGATTCGAAGTACCCGCGCGAGCGTCTTTCATTGATCTTGGAAGATGTCGGCACGACGGTGCTGTTGACTCAGCAGTCGATTGTGGAATCGCTGCCGGAGCACAGTGCACGGACCGTGTTGTTGGATAGCAATTGGGAATCGATCTCGACGCAGAGCGAAGAGAATCCTGTCAGCAGCGTGACAGGGGCGAATCTCGTTTATGTAATCTACACGTCGGGTTCCGCCGGAGAGCCAAAGGGAGTCGAGGTGTTGCATGATGCACTTGTCAACTACTCGCTCTCGATGGTTAAGGTCCTCGATCTTCACGAGGGCCGGCGCATCCTCAATTTTGCCACGATCAGTTTTGACGCCGCGGCAGTGCAGATTTATCCGGCTCTTCTGAGTGGCGCGACGGTCGTCTTACACAGCGATCCAGCGGCGTTATCAAACGATGAGCTGCTTCATTACTGCGAACGGCAGGATCTCAATGTACTGGATCTGCCCGCCGCTTTCTGGCAACAGTGGATCAACGATCTGGGAACGCGAAACATTCCTCTGCCGGCTTCAGTCGATCTCTACATGACTGGTGGAGAAAATCTCTCATCCGAACGCCTCAACACATGGGCTCAATTGTCTCAACCCAACGCCAGGTTTCTGAGCTCGTATGGTCCAACTGAGGCGACTATCGCCGCCACGATCTATCAAACCACGAGTGGTTCGGTCCGTGCGCAAGAGAACTTGAATCTGCACCTCGGTCAGCGGATTGCCAATACGCAGGTCTATCTTTTGGACCAACATCTACAGCCAGTGCCGATCGGAGTCACGGGTGAAATACATATCGGCGGCGTTGGTGTTGCTCGCGCCTATGTCAACTCGCCTGAGTTAACAGCAGAGAAGTTTGTTCCTCATCAATTCAGCGCCGAGCCTGGCGCGCGACTGTACAAGACGGGTGACCTGGCGCGATACCGGCCCGATGGCAGCATTGAATTCATCGGACGCGAAGATCATCAGGTGAAGGTTCGTGGCTTCCGCGTCGAGACTGGAGAGATCGAGGCCGCGCTGGGCCAGCATCCGGCGATTCAGGACGTGGCGGTGCTGGTCAGACGAGATGGCGCCGGCTCAAACCGAATCGCGGCGTACGTGGTGTTCGCGAGCGAACAGACCGTTTCTTCCAGTGAGCTTCGCACTTATCTGAAAGATAAGTTGCCGGAATACATGATTCCAACGGCGTTCGTGGTCATGGAGAGTTTGCCGATCACTGCTGCCGGCAAGCTGGACCGGAAGGCGCTCCCCGTTCCCGATCGCTCGCGACCGGAACTGAACGAGATATTTGTCGCGCCGCGAACTTCCATCGAAGAGATGTTATCCGGGATCTGGGTTGACATGCTCCAGATCGATCGAGTCGGAGTTTTCGATAACTTCTTCGAGCTCGGTGGCCACTCGCTGATGGCGACACAGCTCGTCTCTCGTCTCCGTGACGTCTTTGACGTTGAACTTCCTTTGCGGAGCGTCTTTGAGACCACCACGCTGGCCGGCCTGGCGGAAGTTATTCAAGCAGCTCGCCAGGAAGGTTTAGAGATTCCGCCTTTGCAACTGGCGCCGCGCGATCAAAGTTTGCCGTTGTCATTTGCGCAGCAGCGGCTGTGGGTTTTGGACCAGATGCTGCCCGATCGTGCCGTCTACAACCTTCCTTCAGCAATACGTCTGAGCGGTTTGCTTGATGCGAACGCGCTGGAGCGAAGCGTCAGTGAAGTGGTTCGCCGGCATGAAACGCTGCGCACCACATTCATGAATGTTGGTGGATCGCCGGTGCAATCGATCTCGCCGGCTGACCAAGTGGTCCTGCCGGTTTTGGACTTGAGCGAGCTGACGGCAGAAGCCAGAGAGATCGAAACCCGACGGCTGGTAAGCGAAGAAGCGCAAAAGAGTTTTGATTTAGAGCATGGGCCACTGTGGAGAGCGCAACTGATACGACTGAACGCGGCAGAGCATGTGCTGCTGTTTACGATGCACCACATCGTCAGTGATGGCTGGTCGATTGGAGTGCTGGTCCGTGAAGTGAGCGCGCTGTACGAGGCGTTTGTGAACGGCGAAGAATCAACGCTTCCGGAGTTGCCGATTCAGTATGCGGACTTCGCCGTGTGGCAGCGAGAGTATTTGCAGGGGGCGGTGCTGGAAAGGCAGTTGCAGTACTGGCGGAAGCAATTGGCGGGCGCGCCGCCGGTGCTGCAACTGCCGGCGGACCATCCGCGACCAGCGATTCAGAATTATCGCGGCGCGCATCTTCCACTGCGCTTCTCAACTGATCTGACAACAGGTTTGAAGGAGTTGAGCCAGCGCGAGGGAGTGACGCTGTTCATGACGTTGCTTGCCGTGTGGCAGGTACTGCTGTGGCGCTACACAGGCCAGAAGGATGTGGTGGTGGGGTCGCCGATCGCGAACCGGCAGCGTGGTGAGATTGAAAGCTTGATCGGGTTCTTCGTGAACACCCTGGTGCTGCGAACACAGTTGGAGGGACACGAAAGCGGCCGCGAGTTGCTGCGGCCAGTGCGCGAGGTTTGTTTGGATGCGTATGCGCATCAGGATGTGCCGTTCGAGATGTTGGTCGAAGAGCTGCGGCCCGAGCGTGACATGAGTCACACACCGCTGTTTCAGGTGATGCTGGTGTTGCAGAACGCACCGGTGGATGTGATGCATTGGCCCGGCATCGATGTGAGCGGAATCGCAGTTGAACGACCGATAGCAAAGTTTGATCTGACGCTAGTCATGGGCGAGAGCGAGCAGGGAATAGCTGGAAGCGTTGAGTACAACACCGACCTGTTTGAGCGGGAGACGATCGAGCGACTGATGGGCCACTACGAGCAGTTGGCGAACGCGCTGGTGGCTGATGTGGAACAGTCTGTAAATGAATGGAGGTTATTGAGTGATGTTGAGCAAGAGCAATTGCTGGTTGAGTGGAACAACACTGCCAGCGCATATCCGCGCGAATCGAGTATCCATGAGTTGTTTGCCCAGCAGGCGGCGCGCACACCGCAGGCTGTGGCGCTGCGCTACGAAGACCAAAGCCTGAGCTATGGAGAGTTGAATGAGCGCGCCAATCAACTGGCGCACTATCTGCTATCGCTCGAACTCGGAGCGGAAGCGCGTGTGGGATTGCTGCTGCAACGCTCACCGGAGTTGGTGATCGCGATATTGGGAGTGCTGAAGGCGGGCATGGCCTACCTGCCGCTGGACGCAGCGTACCCTGCAGAGCGACTGCAGTTCATGGTCGATGACGGAGCCGTGGTGGTGCTGCTCAGTGAAGAGCAGTTGCTGGGAGCAGTGCCGGATATAGCAGCGCCGGTGCTGAATGTGGCCGAGTTGTGGAGTGAGTTGGCGGCTTACAGCACCAGTGATCCGCAGTTGCGAGTAGACCCGGAGCAGTTGGCTTATGTGATCTACACGTCGGGTTCGACGGGCACACCCAAGGGAGTAGCCATTCCACATCTCGGAGTGGTGCGGCTGGTGTGCGAGAACAATTTCGCCGAGCTGACTGCAGAGCACACATTCCTGCAACTGGCTCCGATCTGCTTTGACGCCTCGACGTTTGAGATCTGGGGACCACTGCTCAACGGCGGGAAGCTTGCAATCATGCCGCCGCAGACGCCGACGTTGGAAGAGTTGGGAGAAGCGCTGCGGAAATATGAAGTGACCACATTGTGGCTGACGGCAGGATTGTTTCAGGCGCTGGTGGAAGAGCACGTGGAGTATTTGCAGCCGGTGCGGCAACTGCTGGCGGGTGGTGATGTGCTGTCGGTAGAGCACGTGCAGAAAGCGCTGCGGTCGCTGCCGGAGTGCCGGCTGATCAATGGTTATGGACCAACGGAGACGACGACCTTCGCGTGCTGTTACGGAATGACCAGTGCTGAGCAGATCAGCGGCACGGTGCCGATTGGCGGACCGATCGCGAACACGGAAGTGTACGTGCTGGATGAACAGTTACAGCCAGTGGCGGTTGGAGTAGCGGGAGAGTTGTACATCGGCGGCGATGGACTGGCTCGTGGTTATCAGGGGAGCGCGGAGCTGACGGCTGACCGCTTTGTGCCGCACGCCTACAGTAAGCGAGGCGGAGAGCGGTTGTACCGCACGGGAGATCTGGTGCGCTGGCGCGCGGATGGACGGCTGGAGTTTCAGGGGCGCGTTGATGGCCAGGTGAAAGTGCGCGGCTACCGGATCGAGTTGGGTGAAGTAGAGACGGTGTTGCAGCAGCATGAGGGAGTAAGTGAAGCGGTGGTGCTGGTGCAGCAGAACGAAGAAGGGCACAAGCAGCTGGTAGCCTACGTGGTGAGCGATCAGGAAAGCGCTTTAAGCGTCGGTGAGATACGTGACTACGTCAAAGAGCGGTTGCCGGAATACATGGTGCCTGGCGTGTACATGTGGCTTGAGGCCTTACCGCTGACCGAGAACGGGAAAGTGGACCGGAGAGCGTTGCCGGAGCCTGATGGCAGCCGGCCGGAGTTGGAGAAACAGTACGTAGCACCGCGCACGGCGGTTGAAGAGGTGCTGGCGGGGATCTGGTCTGAGCTGTTGGGAATAGAAACAGTCGGCGTCGAGGACAACTTCTTCGAGTTGGGTGGTCATTCGTTGCTGGCGACGCAAGTAGTTTCGCGAGTGCGGGAAGCGTTTCGCGTGGAGTTGCCGCTGAGTGAGATGTTCGAGCGCGCGACGGTGAGAGAGTTGGCGGCAGTAGTTGAAGCGGGCTTGCGTGGCAGTGAGTTCGTGGATGAACCGATCAGAGTCGTGCCGCGCAGTGAGTCATTACCGTTGTCGTTTGCGCAGCAGCGGTTGTGGTTCCTGGACCAGTTGGAACCGGGGACAGCGACTTACAACATTCCGATCGGGATCAGGCTGAGCGGGTCGTTGGATGTCGGAGCACTGGAGCAGAGTATCACCGAGGTAGTGCGCCGACATGAGACGTTGCGCACGCGATTTGTGAGCGTTGACGGCGCAGCGCAGCAAGTGATCAGAACTGCTGAGCCGGTGAAGTTGTTGGTCACCGAGCTGGGTGGACTGGAAGCCGAGGAGCAGGAAGAAGAAACGATTCGGCTGGCAAACGAAGAAGCGGCGCGACCATTTGATTTAGAACATGGCCCACTGTGGAGAGCGCAACTAGTACGCCTGAATGCGGCAGAGCACGTGCTGCTGTTTACGATGCACCACATCATCAGTGACGGCTGGTCGATGGGAGTGCTGGTCCGCGAAGTGAGTGCGTTGTATGAAGCATATGTGAACGGCACAGATTCAGCGCTGGTGGAGTTGCCGATTCAATATGCGGACTTCGCGGTGTGGCAGCGAGAGTATTTGCAGGGGGCGGTGCTGGAAAGGCAGTTGCAGTACTGGCGCGAGCAATTGGCGGGCGCGCCGCCGGTGCTGCAACTGCCGGCGGACCATCCGCGGCCGGCAATTCAGAGTTATCGCGGAGCGCAGGCGCATTTGCAGTTTTCAGCGGAGTTGTCAGTGGGCTTGAAGGAGTTGAGCCAGCGCGAGGGTGTGACGTTGTTCGTGACGCTGCTGGCGGTGTGGCAAGTATTGCTGTGGCGCTACACGGGCCAGAACGACGTGGTGGTGGGGACGCCGATAGCGAACCGGCAGCGTGGTGAGATTGAAAGCTTGATCGGGTTCTTCGTGAACACCCTGGTGCTGCGAACACAGTTGGAGGGCCAGGAGACTGGGCGCAAGTTGCTGCAGCGAGTGCGCGACATTTGTTTGGGTGGGTATGCGCATCAGGACGTGCCGTTTGAGATGCTGGTCGAGGAACTGCGGCCCGAGCGTGACATGAGTCACACACCGCTGTTTCAGGTGATGCTTGTGTTGCAGAACGCACCGGTGGACGTGATGCATTGGCCGGGGATCGAGGTGAGCGGAATCGCAGTGGAGCATCGGACGGCGCGGTTCGAGTTGAACATTGGGTTGGGAGAGAGTGAGCAGGGGATAGTTGGGACCGTTGAGTACAACACGGATCTGTTTGAGCCGGAGACGATCGAGCGGCTGGTGGGCCACTACGAGCGATTGGCAAGTGCGCTGGTCGTAGATATCGAGCAGCCTGTGAGTGAGTGGGCGCTGCTGAGCGAGGCGGAGCAGGAGCAGTTGGTCCAATGGAACAACAGGGAAGTCGATTATGGACCACACCGATGTTTGCACCAGTTGATTGAAGCGCAAGTAGAACGCTCACCTGAGGCAGTGGCGTTGGTCTATGAAGGACAGCAGTTAACTTATGCCGAACTGAACCGCCGCGCTAATCAGTTGGCCCATTACTTACAGGCGCACGGAGTTGGACCAGAAGTGCTGGTAGGCGTGCTGATGGAGCGATCTTGGGAATTGGTGGTGGGACTGCTGGGAGTGCTGAAAGCGGGCGGCGCTTACGTGCCTTTGGATCCCGGTTATCCGGAAGAGCGGCTGCAACGGATGGTGGCGGATGCGGGCATCGCGGTGGTGTTGACGCAGGAGCGCGTGGCGGCGGTGTTGGCTGAGCCCGGCGTGCCGGTGGTGTGCTTTGAAAGAGACTGGGAGCAAGTTGCGAAAGAGAGT
>Ga0126376_10000008_pt1 | contig 83364 bp, 77 predicted proteins | sample PanSoiMetPlot_15_FD_92760 | JGI IMG/M metagenome (GOLD analysis project Ga0126376, IMG submission 92760) | Tropical forest soil microbial communities from Panama - MetaG Plot_15 | ecosystem: Environmental > Terrestrial > Soil > Tropical forest > Bulk soil | place: Panama | collected 2016-02-17 | reverse complement strand
CTGTTCGCAGAGTGTGGTCCAAACGGTGATGTTGCCGCCGACTATAGTTTGCAGTGTTGCGCCAATCGTAGCGAAGACGTTTCGCGAACGCACGACGATGCCGCGCACGACGCCGAGGTTCTGCACGATCCGATAATTCGGCAGCTCGAAAGCAGTGGTCACCATCTGGTGCGAGACGGAATAGCGGGGCGGGCTCACGGCGTATGGAACGCGTTGTTGCATGGAATCTGAACTCATCGCTTCTCTCCTCGGGCTTTGGTTTTGAACAGACTGGCGTCTTTTGGTTTCTGAGTTCTGGTTTTGGGAATGAACAAAAACTGTTGCAGGTCGCAACGTCCGTTTTTATCGAATACTACGCCTTCCAGTTCCAGTAAGCGCTGTTGTTTATCGTGCGGCAGAACGACCTTGCCCGTCGAACATTTACCCTGCGCATTAACGACGCGCTGCCACGGTGTTCCGTCCGGTGACGAGTGCATGCAGAAACCGACGGTGCGGGGCGTGTAGCCGTCACCGAGCAGTTCGGCAATCTGGCCGTAAGTCATCACGCGTCCGCGCGGGATGCGGCGGACCATTGCGTAAACTCGCTCGCGGTATTTTGGATCGGCTTCTTTCAAATCTGTGGATACGTTCTCAACACTACTCGCGCCGGTGCGCCGTCCCCCAGGTTGCTTTTTAAACGTAACGGCAAACAGATCAGTTCATATTTACCAGCCGAAATCTCCGACAGGTTCAATCCTTCGAGAATCACTACGCCGTGCGAGAGTAACGCCAGGTGCGTCTCATGGTTCGTCGAGTTGAACTTCTCAATCGATAAATAATCGATACCGACGAGTTTCATTCCCCGCTCAACCAACTTTTCCGCGGCTTTTAGATCGAGATGGGTAAAGTCAGTGTGAAATTGGGGATTACTCTCGTTCCAGAATGCGGAGTTGCGTGTTTTGAAGATTATTCGTTTGGCGCCCGGCGAACAGTGGGCCAGCACGAACGCTTCGTCAATTGCGCGAAGATCCTCCGGGACCTCGACGACCTGTGCTTCACCAATTAGCACGTCGAGCGGTAACGACTCGATCTTCGCCGCGCCGTCGATGAAATGTGCGGGCGCGTCGACGTGTGTTCCTGTGTGGGCGCCGAGATTGAGCGTGGAAACGTTTGCAGCGTCTCCGTTCGCGAGACAACGCCAGTCGCTCAGTTCCACGCCAGGATCACCGGGCCAGGTCGGCAACTCGTTTGAGATTGGCACAGTGACGTCGTAGATAGGCACCGGCGAATAGTAGCAATTTGATCCGCGAAATATAAGTGTCGTATGTTTTAGGCCGATGAATTTCCGACTTGCCGCTTCGAGCTACTTAAATTCCGCGCCTTTAATCTGGAGCTTTTTATACGGACCGCACCGGGGCAGTGTCGACTTTGTCGAAGCTGTGCCCGCGCGCTGCGCCCAACTGCTGGCTGAATCGTCGGTCGAGGGCGCGCTGGTGCCGGTGATCGAGTATCAGCGGATTGCCGGTGGATTGCTGGTGCCAAACGTCTGCGTCGGTTCGCGAAAAGAGGTGCTGAGTGTCGTTCTCGTTTCGAAGAACAAACACCTCGAGAACATTCGCAGCGTGGCCTTGGATGAGTCATCACGGACTTCCGCGACCCTCGTGAAAGTTATCTTTCGAGAGTTTTTGGACCACGAGCCTGAATGGACCACGCGCGCTCCGAACCTCGAACAGATGCTCGAAAAGAACGATGCGGCGCTGATCATCGGCGATCCGGGAATGACGTTCCCGCGACAAGGGTTGAACGTCTGGGACATGGCGAGTTTGTGGCAGCAGCACACCAGCCTCGGGTTTGTCTTTGCGATGTGGATGGTGAGCGACGACGCGATGGATCGCGCGCGACTGGTAGATTTTGCAGGCGCACGCGACGAAGGCGTAGATCGCATCGAAGAGATCGTGAGCTCGTATCAGGACAAGATTCCGATGCGAGTCGAAGAGCTACGAAACTACTTGATGGAAAACATCGTTTTCAAAGTAGATGAGTCGTTGGAAAAAGGCTTGCGGCTCTATTTTGAATTGGCGTTCAAACATGGCTTAATTGAGCGCGTAAAGCCGCTAAGGTTTATTAGTCACGGATAACACGATGTCGAACATTCAACCAATCCTCGATCGCGTGCTTGCGGGTGAGCGGATGTCCGTCGAAGAATGCACGCTCCTGCTCGAGTCGCACGACATCGCGCGGATGGGCGCCGCCGCCGATGAAATACGCGCGCGCCGCCATCCCGACAACATCGTCACCTACATCATCGATCGCAACGTCAACTACACGAACGTCTGCAACGTGGTCTGCACTTTCTGCGCGTTCTATCGCCGCCCCGGTGCGCCCGACACTTACGTTCGCACTTTCGAAGAGATCTGCAAGAAGATCGATGAGACGATCGCGCTCGGCGGCACAGGCGTCCTGATGCAGGGTGGACTGCATCCAGACTTCGGCATCGAATGGTACGAAGACCTGCTCCGCACGCTCTGCGAACGGTATCCAGGCTTTCAGTTGCACTGTTTCTCACCGCCCGAGATTCACAACATCCACCTGATCTCGAAACTCGATTACGAAACAGTCATGGCGCGGCTGAAAGAAGCGGGACTCTACAGCCTTCCGGGCGGTGGCGCGGAGATTCTCGACGACGAAGTGCGCAAACGTGTTTCAACGAAGTGTACGACGGATGAGTGGCTTGACGTGATGCGCGCGGTCCATCACGTCGGCCTGCGCTCCACAGCCACGATGATGTTCGGCATCGGCGACCGTGTCGAACATCGCGTCAGGCACCTGCAACGCATTCGCGATCTACAGGACGAGACCGGCGGCTTCACCGCCTTCATACCGTGGACATTCCAACGCGAGAACACGGCGCTTGGCCGCAGGATTAAAGATGAGCCGACCGGTGTGGATTATCTGAAGATGCTGGCAGTCTCGCGTCTTTTCCTCAACAACATCGAAAACTTTCAGTCGTCGTGGCTGACGCAGGGTTTGCGGCTCGGACAAGTCGCGCTGCGTTTCGGCGCCAACGACATGGGCTCGATCATGATCGAGGAAAACGTCGTCTCAGCGGCCGGCGCTCACAATCGAGCAGACGAGCAGCTGCTACAGTTCCTGATCCGTGAGGCCGGCTTCATCCCGCAGCAGCGCGACATCCTGTACAAACATGTGATCCGCGAAACTCCTCGTAAATCCGCGGCTTAGATCACTGCGAAGTCAAACTGCTCCTGGTGAATCGTCGCATCGCTGGTGATGTCGATTGGACCAAGATAGTCTTCAATCTCCATCATCACATCGTGCTCGCTCGAACGCAGCGCCTTCGCCACGTCCGGATTGATTCGCAGCGTGATCTGCTTGTTGTCACGGTCGCCGTTAAACTCCTTCGCCAAACGTCGCGATTCTTCGAGCAGTTCGTAACAGATCGTCTGCGGCGACTTCACGAGACCGGCGCCCTGACAGTACGGGCACGGCGAGCAAAGCGTTCGCTCGAGCGACTGCTTCACGCGCTTGCGCGTCATGATCACGAGACCGAAATCGTTGAATGAAAGCACCTTCGTCGGTGACTTGTCGTTTCGCAATGCATCCTGAAGCGCCTGCATTACTTTCTGACGATTGCGCCGCTCTTCCATGTCGATCAGGTCGAGCACGATAATGCCGCCGAGATCGCGCAGGCGAATCTGCCTGACGATCTCCTCGACCGCTTCGAGGTTCGTGCGCGTGATCGTATCTTCGAGACGGCCGCTGCCACGCCCGACAAACTTGCCGGTGTTGACGTCGATCGCCACGAGCGCTTCCGTCTGGTTGATCACGAGATAGCCGCCGGACTTCAGCCATACGCGCGGCTTGATCGCTTTGTCGATTTCAGCCTGCACGCCGTAGGTTTCGAGAATCGGCTGCTCTTTCGTGTAAAGCTTGACGCGCTTCACGAGGCGCGGCTGAATCCGGTTGATGAATTCAACAATCGCCTGGTACTCATCCTCTGAATCCACGCGGATCGATTCAAAGTCGTCTGACAATTGATCGCGCAACAGTCGCTGGACCAGATCGAGATCGCGATGGACGAGGGCCGGCGCCTTCGACTTCTCCGCCGTGCTCCTGATGTCGAGCCAGGTGCGCACGAGATAACGAACGTCGTCGCGCAGCTCTTTCTCGCTAATGCCAACACCGGCGGTGCGTACGATAAATCCGCCCGACGGTATGTCTTCTTCGGCGCGAATCGTCTGGATCAACTTGCGCAAACGATGGCGTTCGTTGTCTGACTCAATCTTGCGCGACACGCCGACGTGTTCAACTGTCGGCATGTAGACGAGGAAACGTCCGGGCAGCGCGATGTGCGACGTGATGCGCGCGCCTTTTTTGGCAATCGGTTCTTTGGCGATCTGAACGAGTATTTCCTGGCCTTCACTCAGCAAATCGGTGATGGCAGGCTGATGTCGCTCGCGTCGTGGTTGACTGCGATGGCCACGCTGATCGCGCTGGCGCTGGTCGCGGTCGCGCGAACGCTGGCGGTTGGGCTCAGGTGCAGGCGCAGAAACCGGAACTACTTCTTCATGCGGCTCCGCAAACTGTACTTCGCGTTCATCGTCATGACCGTTTGAACGATCATCGATTTGATCCCCCTCGGCACCCGGCGCCGCCGATGGTTTGTTCTTGCCTGTGCGCCGTCGTCTTCGTCCACCCCTGCGCGTTGCAAACTCACCGCGCGACTGGTTCTCCAACATTCGCGCTTCCGAGTCGCTATAACCCAACGATGGTTCAGCCTCGCTGCCTTCAGCGTCAGCAGCGCTCGCACGCTTCTTCGACGACTTCTTGCTCGCACTCTTTTTCTTCGACGCACTGCTCTTGGTGGCAGCTTTCGAGGCACGTTTCTTCTTGTCAGCGCTACCTGCTGCTTTCCGACTTCGTTTGCTCGCCGGCTTTTCTTCAACGACCTCGGTTGCTACAGCTTCTTCATCATCGTCGCTGATGCGCTGAAAACCGCCGCGGAATGTTTGCGGCTCAATGTCGTCGATGAAACTTGAAACATGCGCCTCTCGCGGACGACCAGCCTCACGGATCGGTTCGGCTCCGGTATCGCCATCGTCAATGCGCTCGAACGAATCGCTGCGCAGTCCGGCTGAAAGCAGTGAACCTACCTCGGCGCTGCGGAAGTCGTCATCCATGTTGAACTCGACCGCGTGTATCTGATCGAAGATGCGTTCCTGGAGCCGCGCATCCTTGAACATCTCGCCGTTCGCTGCCGTCTCTTCTTCATCGACAATTCGCTCGATGGAAGGATCGCCTGCGACGAATGGCGTATCCGGAATTTCGAAAGCGGGTGCCGGTGGCGGTGCAGAAGGTGCACCGTCTTCGCCTTTCTCCCAGCGCCCGCGGCGCCGGCCACGACGACCTCTGCGCCGGCCGGATTCCTGCGATTCCGAGACTTCTTCCGCTGCTGCGATCTCCGGTTCCTGCAGCGGCTCGGCGCGTTCCTGAGTCAGCTCGATGTGTTGCTCGCGTTCGACTCGATTGAGAGCGACTTCCTCGGCGGCTGCATGTTCCGCGTCGGGAGTGCCTTTCTTCGACTTGTCGATCACGATTCTTTCAAACTCTTCTTCCTCATCGAAGAAGTCGGAGACGTAGAGGAAGGCATCGCGTTCGAGACCGATGTCGACGAAAGCCGACTGCATGCCGGGCAGCACACGCATGACCCGTCCTTTGTAAATGTTGCCGACGATTCCCTGATGTTGTTCTCCACGTTCAATGTAGAACTCTGCGACCTTGTCGTCTTCAATGATCGCAATCTTTTTCTCGCGTCCGTTGACGCTCACAATTAGTTGTTTTGCCATTACCAGCCTTTTCTGGGTGTAGTTAAAGCGCAGAACTGCACCTGCAAGCCGTTAGGCGAGGCGTATGCTCTGCGCGAGATTAGTTGGGATGTTAGTGGGAAGGCGTCTTGAATGACGCTTGAATCCAGTCTTCTGCGGATCGATGTCCTGCAGAGGACCAAAGCTCTAACTTTCAATACAAAGCCTGACTAGCCGCTGGGCGCTTCAGCGCCGGGGATCTTCTCACAGGGAGCAAACTTTTATGCTCTTGAACCTGTTTCTATCCGCAGGCGGCTGCAATCAAAGTTAATTTTGAAACCGTCCTCGCCAGTTTAGTGCCTGAAGCACAATCTTCTTCGCTTCCATGCACTCCATTAGTCTTAATTTGACCTAAGCGCCTGAAAAAGCGGCGGGCGAGTTGCGGCGAGTATAACCCAGATGCGGGTTTTGTCACAAAGGAAAGAAAAACTGTTTGCCTTATCTGTGCCTTTTCGCGGGGTCGTATTTCGGTAACGACTCGACGATGAAGTCGAATCCAAGCCACAGGCTCCAACTGTGATGATAGAAAAGTACGGGAAAAATCAGTGCCATCACGAAGAGCAGAATCAGCACGTTGCTGTAATCGGCCCCGACAATCAGTAGAAAGAAGAAACAGACCAGCAGGATCACGAGCTCCGTGGTGACTACGTTCGCGAGTATCGCGCCCACAAAAAAGCCGTCCTCACGCTTGAAGAGCGCCAGGCAGTGCGGACAATGATGCCGGATGTGAAATGGGTGGGCGACAATTGTCGATTCCCCACAGGCAGGACAACGCAGTCTCAAACAACGCCCCAGTACCCGCTTGATATGTTCCAAATCTACTTTCAAGGTGTGACCCGATTTTACCGTGAGGCTGGTCTAAACCGGAAGCCTTGACAGAGGGCTCTGACCTTCGTTAGATCAATCCTGCTTTTTCTCCCAAGAAGCAAAATCACGAACAAGACGGAGAAGTACGTGCTATGTCATGGCATAAGATCACATTACCGATACCGCCGTTGAAAGAAATCGATCCAAAGGTCGTGGAAATCGGAGATCTCGCGAGGGACTGTTGGGAGCAGGAAAACAAACCGGACGGGTTTGGTATGTTCCATGCCACTCGTGGAACCGATGAATTGGAGCATGACACGCGGCTCGTCTACCTCTCGCCGGTTGCCTCCGAGTTGTGCCGCGAAGTGCTCTGCGAGAAATACATCCTTGAACCGTGTGACGTACCCGCCCGCGATGAGCCTGGCATGATCTGGGTCTTCGGCGATCCGCTGGTCATGGGTATGCTCAAAGAAAAGTGGGAGTGTGAAACTCCAGCCGAAGCAGCACAAACGGCGTAACAGATGGGCTACTTAACGTAGCGATCGAACCAGGCGAGCGTACGTTCCAACGCATCGACACGATGTTTCGGCTCGCGTAATCCGTGACCCTCGCGCGGATAACGAACCAAAACTGTGTCCACACCACGACGCTTCAGCGCCATGTACATCTCTTCCGCTTGCGTGATGTGAACGTCGTTGTCGTTCTCGCCGTGAATGAAGAGTGTTGGCGTTTGCGCTTGTCTCACGAAGCGCAGCGGCGACCACTGCCACAGCACATCGAAGTTGTCCCACGGAAAACCGCCAAACTCGGCGTGTATGAGATCCTGGTAGAGCGAGGTTGAATAGAAACTGACCAGGTTGCTCAAACTCGCGACGGCAACTGCGGCTCGGAAGCGCGGCGTCTGAGTGATGATCCAGTTGGTCATGAACCCGCCGTAGCTACCGCCGGTCACGACCAGACGATTTGCATCGATCCAATTATTACGATGTAACGCTTCATCAACTCCGGCCATCAGGTCACGATAGTCGCCACCGCCCCATTCGTTGATCGTGCCGTCAGAAAACTTCTGTCCGTAACCGTTCGAGCCACGCGGATTCAAGTAAAGCACGCCGTAACCGCGAGCGGCGTAAACCTGGAAGTTCGCGTTGAACGACCAGCCGTACATTCCGTGTGGACCACCGTGGATGCTCAGAATCAGCGGACACTTTCGATCGCTGCTGCAACCGGGCGGTCGCATTACCCAGCCTTGAATTTGGGCACCGTCGAAGCTCGGGAAGTTGATCTCCTCCGGCACGATCAACCGCACGGATCTGAGCAACCCATCATTGTGCGCGCTCAAACGTCGCATGGGAACGAGACTGCCGATTCCTGACCAAACCTCACTCGGCCGCAACGCGTTTCCCATCGTCATAACAAATGGATACGCGACCTCAGTCGCGTTGCCGCGTCCGATCGTCTGTGTTCGATTACTGAAGCTGAAACTCGTGATTTGAAACGGTTGCGCGAGTGTGAGGGGTTCCTGTGGATCGAAAGCACCTGCCATCTGACCGTCGAGGACGAACAAAGAAAAGCGACTCACGCGACCGCCGTCGCTGCCGGTTTTGAAGAGCGTGGTGTAACCACGATCGTTCGCCAGGTAAAGGATCGAACGGCCGTCGGGTGACCACTGCGGATCGCGCACCCTGCGATCCTGTTCCGTAGCCAGTTCTTTCCCACCGCCGCCCGCTGCTGGGATTACGAAGAGATGCGTGTCTTCCGCAACGCTGTCGATCGTTGTTGTCTCGCGAGTGGTGGCGACGTATGCGATCGATCTTCCGTCAGGCGACCAGACTGGATCGTATTCACAACCTCGCGACTGCGTGAGTTGTCGTGTTTGTCCGCTGAGATCTACGGCGAAGATGTCGGAGTTGTTGTTGGCGTCGGGATCGGGTTCGTGGTTTGAAAGGAAAAGGATCTCGTCGCCTTTCGGACTGAACGCGACCGCGTGATCGTAAAACAAGCCGGAGGTCAGTTGTTGAGGATTGGGGCGTTCGACTTCGACGACCCAGACGTGCGTGCGTCGATTGTCGGAAAGCGACGTACGTGATTTGTACTGGATGCGATCGATCACGCGCGGGTCAGTGGTTTCCGTGGTTTCGGCTTTCGCAGAGATGTAGGCGATGCGACGCGAATCGGGCGACCACGACAAGGATTCGCCGGCGTAAGTGATGAAGAAGTTACAGGTGGTGATTGGGGCGATGAAACGTGGCTCGGGTTTGTCGAGTTTATCGAGTTTGATTAGCCAGAGACCGTCCTGCTCATCGTGTGTCGAGAGAAACGCGATCGAGCTGCTGTCGGGCGACCAGCGCGGATTGGAGGCGGTCCAACCGGAGGGCAACAACGGTCGCGGCGGGATGCGAACTTCAGGCCAGTCGACGGGTGGTCGACGTGGTGAAGGTGATGGTATCGGTGTCGGGAGGGTGTAGGAATCGAGACCGGCGCGTGCGAGCCAGAGCGTGCTGACATTCTTATCTTCATCGACCGAGGAGACTGTATAGACCACCCACTGCCCATTCGGAGAAATCTGGGCGTCCGAGACGTTGGCGACTTTCACGATATCGGGCGGCCGCATCGGCAACCGCGGCTGCGCGAAGCACGGAGACGTTAAGAATGGGAGCGCAAGAAGCAGTTTCACGCAAAGGCGCAAAGATCCCGCAAAGGCGCAAAGGGTGTTTGACTCTCCTTCGAGCCTTTGCGTCTGCCTTTGCGCCTTTGCGTGAAACACTGTCTCAAACCAATTTATTGACGACTCTGTGTAGGAACTCCTTGTGAGGTTAAAGAGCAGACTATATCAGCTTCTCACGGTGAAGCCTTCGGAGATGGCGCGGCTTTCGGATCGACTACTTTCAAGCTGTTGCGGACGAGGTCCCACACCGGCGCGTGTTGCTTCAACTGTTTGTCTGGTCCAAAGAGAGTCAGCACAACTACGTGCTGTCCGATCAGTGCCCAATAGATCTTCGCGGCACCCGTTTCGCCGCCCAACGACGCACTGATCTTCACACCATCAGCTTTGACCCCACCAATCTCGGAACTGTCCGGCGTCTGCTCCGGCTTCGCTCCCATTGAGACGAATTGTTTCTCCGTTGCGTTGATGTAAGGATCGATGAAAGCCTTTTTCGCGTCCGGCAATTTCTCCGCCGAGATCCGCCCCTTGTGTACAAACACACTGATCTGTACATCGCTATTCGCTTTCGCCAACGTGAGCTGCTGAGCATCCGCATTGATGCCCTCCTGCAAGTTCCAGTCGGCGGGGTAATCGAATGAGAGACCATTCTGCGTGTACGTCTTCGGTGTTTGTATCGACGCGACCAGCAAAAAGGCGATCGCCAACAGTTTGAATCTCATCTCGTCTCTCCCTGCAACTCTTCGTTCAACAACTGCCACACTTGCCGCACGTGCTGCTCGGTGGTGCGAATGTTTCCGATCGACAATCGCAATGTGAGTTTATCGCTCAGGCGCGTGTGCGAGAGCAGCGCACGCCCACTCGCATTCACACGGTGCATGATCGCTTCGTTCAGCGCATCCAGTTTCTCCGCGGGAACGCCTTCAGGTTTCGCGCGGAAGCAAACGAGCGCGAGTGGCACCGGCGCCATCAATTCCCAATCAGGCGACTCATCAACCAACGAAGCAAACAGTCGCGCGATTCGACAGTGCTCGCGAATGCGAGCTGCCAAACCCTCGTGACCGAAGTAACGCATCACCATCCACAACTTCAACGCGCGAAAACGACGGCCCAGTTGAATCCCGTAATCAGAACCGCTGCGAACTTTTTCCTGCTCGGGCGTGCGCAGATATTCAGGCACGAGCGAAAACGCGCGCTTCAACAAATCCATGTGCCGGCAATACAGCACTGACAGATCGAACGGTGTGAAGAGCCACTTGTGCGGGTTCGTCACGAGCGAGTCAGCGCGTTCGCAGCCCGCGAGGATGTGTCTCAACTCAGGCACGACCGCCGCCGAACCCGCATACGCTGCATCGACGTGCAGCCACATCGCGTGCTCTTCACCGACCGGGACAATCTTCTCCACCGGATCGATGCTCGAGGTCGAAGTCGTCCCAACCGTCGCCACGATGCAGAACGGAAGATAACCGTTGCGCTTGTCTTCGTTGATTGCGCCGGCAAGTGCGCCAACGTCCATGCGAAACTCGGAATCAGTCGGAATCTTCCGCAGCGCGCGCTGGCCCAGCCCGAGCGTGATGACTGCCTTCTCGATCGACGAATGCGCCTGCTCGGAAACATAAACGCGAAGCAACGGCAGATCCGGACGGCCGCTCATCCCCTCTTCACGAATGCGCTTTTCGACACCTTCGCGCGCCGCGGCGATAGCATGCATGCTGGAGACTGACGCGGTATCGTAGATGATGCCGATCATGCCCGGATCGAGTCCCATCATCTGCCGCAACCAGTCGAGCACCACTTCCTCGAGTTCAGTCGAAGCCGGCGACGTACGCCACAGCATCGACTTGTTATCGAAAGCCGCGCTCAACAACTCGCCCAGGATGCCGGGACCGGAAGTGGAAGTCGCGAAGTAAGCGAAAAATGACGGATGGCTCCAGTGGGTCAGCGCCGGAGCAATCAGGCGGTCGACGTCGGCAATGATGTTCTCCATCGGCTCGCCATGCTCGGGTGGTGCGGACGGAAGTTGCGCCTTCAAGTCGCCCGGTTCCATGTTGGGAAGGACGGGACGTTGATCGATGTTTTCGAAGTAATCGGCGATCCAATCGATCAGTTCGTGGCCGAAACGACGAAACTCTGCTTCTTTCATGTCGCCCAGTTCGGGCACAGGGTGGGGCTTGGGGCTATTCACGCCGCTCATCTTAGCGGATCGAAGCCGCGTCCGCACTCGACACTCGTCACGAAATCGCTATAATTCGCAGATTGACTAGAGATCCGCTCGTCAAATCCCAAATCTCCGTTGTGAGGAACAAATGAAACGCACGCTATTCGCGCTTTTCCTGATTACTACTCTATTAATTGGCTTTGCCTGTGAACGTCGCGGTAATGGCGCCAATGGAGGCGGCACAGGCCCGATCCTCGTTGGATACTACGGCGATCTCTCCGGTCGTACTTCGAGTTTCGGCCAATCGACGAAGAATGGCGTCGAGATGGCAGCCGACGAAATAAACAAGGCCGGCGGCATCAACGGCCGCACCGTCCAGATCATCACTGAAGACGATCAGGGTGAACCAAACAAAGCGGCGACCGTCGTCACCAAACTCATCAATCAGGACAAAGTCCAGGCACTGCTCGGCGAAGTTGCGTCGTCAAACAGCCTCGCTGCGGCTCCCAAAGCGCAGGAAGCAAAGGTGCCAATGATTTCACCGTCGTCAACCAATCCGGCGGTAACGCAAGTCGGTGATTACATCTTTCGCGTCTGTTTCATCGATCCGTTCCAGGGCGAGGTGATGGCCAAGTTTTCCGCCAACAACCTGAAAGCGAAACGCGCAGCAATCCTTTACGACTTCAATTCAGACTACAGCCGCGGGCTCTATCAGTTCTTCAAACGAAGTTTCACCAGTCTTGGCGGACAGATCGTCTCTGAGCAATCCTACACTCAGGGCGATCGCGACTTTAGCGGACAGTTGACTGCCATTCGCGCCGTGAATCCGGATGTGATTTATGTTCCCGGTTACTACGGTGAGGTCGGCGTGATCTCAAACCAAACAAAACAGCTTGGTATCAAGGCTCCATTGCTCGGTGGTGACGGATGGGATGCACCACAACTCTGGCAACTGGGCGGCGCTTCGTTGAACGGCAACTATATTTCAAACCACTATTCAGTAGACGATCCGTCGCCTGCGATTCAGAAGTTCGTGGCGGACTACAAAGCTCGTTACAACATCCTGCCTGACGCGCTCGCGGCGCTCGGCTACGATTCAATGAAAGTGCTGGGTGACGCCATCAAGCGAGCGGGTTCCACCGAGAACACGAAACTGCGTGATGCGATTGCGCAAACGAAGGACTTCCCTGGCGTGACCGGAAAGATCAGCATCGATAAGGACCGTAATGCAGTGAAACCGGCTGTGGTCCTGAAACTGGAGAACTCAAAGTTCGTCTACGAAACCACTATCTACCCGGAAGGCGCAACACCCCCAGTAACCTCCGCAGCGCCGGCTTCAGGCACAACGACAGCAGGTCCTGCAGGTGCAGCAGCACCGGCAAAGGCGGCCAGTCCAACAAACTAGGTCAAACAGCTCACTATGGATACCTTCGTTCAGCAGTTAATCAATGGCCTTAATGTGGGCGCCATCTATGCCCTGATCGCACTGGGCTACACGATGGTTTACGGTATTCTGCGCCTGATCAACTTTGCTCACGGCGACGTGTACATGGTGGGCGCATTTGCCGGTTATTTTATCGCGCTGAGTCTCGGTCTGGCGGCTGGTCCATCGCTGTTGTCGCTGACATTCATACTGGTCGCTTCGATGATCATTGCTGCAATTGTCGGCATGCTCATCGAGCGCTTTGCTTACCGGCCAGTACGAAAGTACTCGCGCATGACAACGCTGATCATGGCGATCGGCGTTTCGCTTTTGATCGAGAACCTGTTTGTCGCGCGCATCGGCGCTGCGCCGCGCGCGTTCCCGGATTTTCTCGGTTCGCAAAGTCAACCGCCTTACCACCTGTTTGGTAATGCAGCCATTTCGAAAGCACAGATCATAATCTTTCTGGTTTCGATCGCGCTGATGCTTTTGTTGCAGTGGATTGTCTTCAGGACGAAAGTCGGCACCGCGATGCGGGCCGTTTCGTTTAATCTGAACTCGGCGAAACTAATGGGCATCAATACGGATGCAATCATTAGTTTGACGTTTGCGATTGGTTCAGCGCTTGCCGCTGCGGGCGGCGTGCTGACAGCTCAGTACAATCCCAACATCGATCCGCTCATGGGTATCCTGACGGGCTTAAAAGCCTTTGTGGCAGCGGTGCTGGGCGGGATTGGAAACATCCCCGGCGCGGTTCTGGGTGGCTTGCTGATTGGCGCCGCCGAAACGTTCGTGGTTGGTTATGGTTACCACATCGGCATTGCTTCTACCTATCGCGACGCGGTGGCATTTGCGATCTTGATTCTGGTTCTCTTGCTTCGTCCGTCAGGTTTGCTCGGGTCCACCGTACAGGAGAAAGTCTGACAGTTTCCACCGGATGCCAACCTTCATAAAACGCATTCTCGGTTTAGTAGTCGTCGTAGTGCTGCTCGTAGTCATGAATGCCTTCATGAGCCGCGAGGGACTCTTCGGATTTGGACTGCCCTATTACTACGCCGAGATCATTAATCTCACCGGCATCAGTATCATCCTGGCGAGCTCTTTGAACTTGATAACCGGCTTCACCGGTCAATTTTCGATCGGGCACGCAGGCTTCATGGCTGTCGGGGCATATTCGTCTGTCTTCATGACGGTTTACTTCTCGGAAGGCCTTGAGCAATGGCTGACCGGGCTCCTGGGCGCAACCCTTGCGCAGTCGATTGTCTTTTTGGCTGTAATTATCTTTGGTGCGTTGATCGCGGCACTGGCCGGCCTGGTCGTCGGCATTCCGAGTTTGCGTTTACGCGGTGACTACCTGGCGATCGTGACCCTGGGATTTGCGGAGATCATCCGCATCATCATTCTCAACATCGATCGCGTAGGCGGCGCAACGGGCTTCCGCGGTCGCGTTCCTCCCTGGGACGGTCGTCAGATCATTCCGCAGTACGCAAACTTCATCTGGATTGGTGGCTTTGCAGTCATCACGATCGTCGTGGTTTACAACATCGTCAAGTCCGACACCGGCCGTGCGCTAATCTCGATTCGCGAAGATGAGCTGGCCGCTGAGGCGATGGGAATAAACACCACTCGCTACAAAGTAATGGCGTTCGTAATCAGCTCCGCATTCGCGGGTATCGCAGGAGCGTTGTTCGGTCACTTTCGACAGTTCCTTCATACGAACGATTTTCAGTTCATCCGTTCCATCGAAATCATCATCATGATCGTGCTCGGCGGGATGGGATCGATAACGGGCGCGGTGCTTGGCGCGATTGTGATCACCATTTTGCCGGAACTACTGCGCAAACTGCCGGGCGATCTTTACAGTTACCGCCTCGTGATCTATTCAGCGCTGCTGATTGTGATCATGCTGACGCGGCCGCAGGGCGTGATGGGCGCAAAGGAGTTTGGCTTGTCATGGCTCAAACGACCACAGCGACGTCCAGAAGGGGACAAGCCGGCCGGCGAGAAAGGCGTTCCGATCGCACAGCAACCTGCAACCGCCGTCATCGACCAGGGTAAAGAGATTGAACAAGGTAAGGAACATGCCTGAAGCGACACCAACAAGTACTACCAACGGTGACGATCCTCTTAGGTCGTGCAAGTGCACAATTCGTTTTGGCGGCCTGGTTGCTGTTAACGCGCTCGACATGAGTGTGCGCCAGGGCGAAATCTATGGATTGATCGGTCCAAACGGCGCCGGAAAGACTACCATCTTCAACCTGCTCACGGGCGTCTACGCTCCGACTTCAGGTGAACTTTACTTCCAGAACCAGAGAATTGACGGCCTAAAGCCCTACGAGATTTCACGTCGTGGCATCTCGCGAACCTTTCAGAACATTCGGCTCTTTCCAAGCATGTCGGTGCTGGAAAACGTGATGACCGCATGTCACCTGCATGCCAAACAGAACCTTTTCGGCGCGGTTTTGCGCACCCCTCGATTCGAGAGAGACGAACGCCAGCATCGAGAGTTTGCGATGGAGCTGCTCGAGATCTTCGATCTCGCGAGAGTCTGTGACGAAGGCGGAACGAGCTTACCGTACGGCAGTCAGCGACGGCTGGAGATCGTCCGGGCCCTGGCAACGAGGCCAAGGGTGCTCCTGCTTGATGAACCTGCCGCGGGCATGAATCCATCAGAACAGGAAGACCTGATGCAGTTGATCAAGCAGATACGCGATCGTTTCGGTCTGACGATCCTGCTCGTCGAACATAATATGAAAGTGGTCATGGGCGTCTGCGAGCGAATCCAGGTCGTGGATTATGGAAAATCAATCGCTCTGGGGATTCCGGAAGAGATTAAGAACGATCCGAAAGTGATCGAAGCGTATCTGGGAGACTAAACATAGGTCCTATTGGTCCTATAGGACACATATTTCTTTATGCTCACTCTCGAAAACGTCTCAGTAAACTACGGAGCTATTGAAGCGCTAACAGGCGTGTCGATGCACGTCGAGAAGGGCGAGGTGGTTACACTCATCGGCGCTAACGGAGCCGGCAAGACCACTACACTGCGCACGATCACAGGTCTGCTCCAGCCGCGACAAGGCAAAGTCATTTTTGAGGGTGAAGATATCAGCGCTAAGCCAACGCACAAACTGGTTGCGCGCGGAATCTCGATGTCGCCTGAAGGACGCGGCGTGTTCGCGAATCTCTCCGTTCGTGAAAACCTGCAAATGGGCGCATACCTGAAAAAGAACAAGACGGAGATCGCCGCCGACATGGAACGTGCATTCAAGATGTTTCCACGACTGCGAGAACGTGAATCGCAGAAGGCCGGCACACTCTCCGGCGGCGAGCAACAGATGCTCGCGATGGGACGCGCGCTGATGTCGAGTCCACGACTGCTGCTGCTCGACGAGCCCTCGCTGGGACTCGCGCCGCTCGTGGTCCATACCATCTTCGAAGCCATCGACGAAATTAAGAGCAAAGGAACCACGATCCTCCTGGTCGAACAGAACGCCCACGCCGCGTTGGGTCATTCCGATCGCGCCTACGTTCTCGAAACCGGAAGAATAGTTATGGAAGGTCCATCAAAGGACCTGGCCAACGATCCCAGGATTAAAGAAGCGTATCTCGGTGAGTAGCGTCAACGCCCCTTCCAAAGTTTTTTCCAGTTCACTCCGACGAGATCAGACTACTTACTACCTGCGCAGAATGCTGCTGCCGGCCGCTATCGTCGTGATGGCACTCGCGTTTTCCTGCAGCCGACCGGCGGACGAGACCGATCGAAGCACGATTAAGATCGGTTACTTCGGCGACCTGACTGGACCAACCTTCAACTTTGGCAGGTCGGCGATCAACGGTGTGCTGCTCGCCGCCGACGAAGTCAATCAGGCCGGCGGTATCAATCATCGCCGCATCGACGTGGTCATTGAAGACGACAAGGGCAGTCCCGAAGAAGCCGCGCGCCGGACCGCGAAGCTGATCGACAAAGACAAGGTCGTCGCAATCATCGCCGGCGGCACGTCGGCTAATAGCCGCGCCGCGGCGCCACAGGCGCAATCGTCCCAGGTGCCGTTCATATCGCCGTCTTCGACCGATCCGGCAGTGACGCAAACAGGTGATTACATCTTCCGTGCCTGCTTCGTCGATACGTTTCAGGGCGAGGTGATGGCCATCTTCGCCATCAACACACTCAAAGCACAGAAGGCCGCAATCCTCTATGATTTCAACTCACCTTACGGCCGCGGATTGACTGAGTACTTCAAGGTCAGTTTCACAAAACTCGGCGGCCGGATTGTCAGCGAACAAACTTACACGCAGGAGGACGCGGATTTTAAAGGACAGTTGAGCACGATTCGATCCGCTGAGCCCGACGTGATCTACATCCCCGGCTACTACGGCGACGTGGCGTTGATTGCAAAGCAAGCGCGCATGATTGGCATGACGCAACCGTTACTCGGCGGCGATGGCTGGGACGCTCCGGAGCTCTGGCAGTTGGGCGGCGACGCCTTGAACGGCGCATACATTTCGACGCATTACTCCGTTGACGATCCGTCGCCCGCCATTCAGGCGTTCGTCCAAACATACAAACAACGCTACGGAAACCTGTTGCCCGATGCGCACGCGGCGTTGGCCTACGACGCGGCGCGGATTCTTTTTGATGCAATGGCAAGAGCCGGCGTGACTGACAGCGCAAAGCTGCGCGACGCGCTGGCGCAGACTAAGAACTTCCCCGGCGTGACCGGCATCATCAGCATCGATGCGAATCGCAATGCAGTAAAGCCTGCAGTCGTTTTGAAGTTGCTGGACTTGAAGTTCATTTATCAGGAGACGATCCAGCCCGAGGCACTAAGACCTTCTGCACCGGCGTCAGCGAGCCCTTCACCGAGTCCGACAAAGAAGAGCTAAGGCTTTTGTCAGCGTCAAGAGTTAAGCTAAGGTTTTTGTTAGCGCAAAAGTAAATCAGCGTTCCCAATCTCGCCCGCAAATAACGCCGAAGGCGTTCGCTAATTTCAGCCCAGAGTTGGAGCGTTGCGACAACTCTGGGAACGCAATTAAAAAAGAATCCCTCAACCCTGAAAGGGTTCGCCGCGGGAGAAACCCTTTCAGGGTTAATCCACATATTGAATGAACTAAACCCCAGGGTTCTCGTTACACTCGAACCCTGGGCTGAAATTTGCGAACGCCTTCGGCGTATTCTCAAACTGCGCTACTATCTACTCGTTGACAGATTCGCGCGCCGACGTGAGAGCTGACGCGACCGCCTCCGGAGCAGTGCCACCCGCCTGTGATTTTGACTTCAGCGTTTGTTCGAGTGCGAGAGCGGTGTGGACATCCTCACCAAACATTGTCGAGACCTCCCGCAACGCTGCCAGCGATAACTGGTCCAACTCTTTACCGAGCTCAATCGCTCGCATCACCACTTTGCCGACGACTTCGTGCGCGTCTCGGAAAGGCATGCCCTTCCGCACCAGGTAATCAGCGAGCTCAGTCGCGTTCATGCAGCCGGTGGACGCTGACGCGCGTGCGCGCTCTTTGTTGACTGAAATGTTTCTCAAAACCGTAGCACTGACTTTGAGGCTCGCGGAGACAGTGTCGTACGCATCGAACACCGCCTCTTTGTCTTCCTGCATGTCTTTGTTGTAAGCGAGCGGCAGACCCTTCAAAGTGGTCAGCAGCGCCAGCAGATCGCCGAACACGCGTCCGGCTTTGCCGCGCACAAGCTCCATCGAGTCGGGATTCTTCTTTTGCGGCATCAGGCTCGAGCCGGTCGCGATCGCGTCGCCGAGTTCGAAGAGTCCGAACTCAGTCGTGGCGTACAGGATGATGTCCTCGGCGAGTCGTGACAGATGGACCATAAGCAACGAGCACACGCTCAAAAACTCGACGCAGAAGTCACGATCGCTGACTGCGTCGAGGCTGTTGCGCGAGATGGCGGCAAAACCGAGGGAACGCGCGAGTGCTTCGCGATCGATCGGAAAGGATGTGCCTGCGAGTGCGGCTGAGCCAAGCGGCATGACGTTCACTCGCGTGCGCGCTTCGCTGAGACGCTCGCGATCGCGCGCGAGCATTTCGAAATAGGCGAGGCACCAATGAGCGAGCAGCACTGGTTGCGCTCGCTGCAGATGCGTGTAACCGGGAATGACAACTTCGCGATTAGTTTCGGCAAAGTCGAGCAGTGCTGTCTGGGTCTCTTTGATTACTGTGTCGAGGTCGTCGATCGAGTTGCGGAGCCAGAGGCGAAAGTCCGTCGCCACTTGATCGTTGCGGCTACGGCCGGTGTGCAGTTTGCGACCGAGGTCGCCGGTCAACTCAATCAATCGCGCTTCGACAAACGAGTGCACGTCTTCGGCTGACACATCGTTGAGGTAATTCTCATCTGCGTTTCCCTTTTCCAATATCTCTGCGAGTGCGCGGCGGATCTGATTTCCCTCGTCAGCCGTGAGCACCCCCGCACCCACGAGCGCTTCGCAGTACGCGATGCTCGCCGTCACGTCCGCTTCGAATAACCTGCGGTCAAAGCGAAAGGAGTTATTGAACTCCGCGAAGCCGGGATCAGTCTTCCCCGTGAATCTCCCACCCCAAAGTTTCTTCGACTCGTCCATAAATAAATCTCCCCGAACCTTTGACCACCAAACAACTGACGTGGTAGTTTATGCATCTATGCGATGTTTATGCAAGTTGAATGCATAAGATATGAATAAGCGAGAGCGGCAGCAAAAGATACTCGACCTGATTCGCGCGAAGCCGATTGGCACGCAGGAAGACTTGCGCGCGTTGCTTGAACGGGGCGGCGTGCCGGCGACTCAGTCGAGTGTCTCGCGCGATCTGGAAGAGCTCGGTGTCGTCAAACAACACAGGCATTACACGCTGCCTCGGACCAACGGCAACGCCGCGCGCGGCCTGCTGAGTTTAGACCACGCGGGCGAGAACCTGATAATCGCGCGCACCGTGCCCGGACACGCGTCGCCAGTGGCGGTCGAGATCGACGCCGCAGCGATTCCGGAAGTGGTCGGCACGATCGCCGGCGAAGACACGATCTTCATCGCCGTGCGCGACGCGAAAGCGCAGCGCACGGCCTTAAAACAAATCTGGGAGATGTTTGAAGGTTGAGCAACATTCGAAAAATCGTTCTCGCTTACTCCGGTGGTCTCGATACCTCGGTGATGCTTCGCTGGTTGAAGGAACACTACAACTGCGAAGTTGTTTGTTACTGCGCTGACGTGGGCCAGGGTGCGGAGTTGTCGGGATTGGAAGAGAAAGCGCTCGCGACAGGCGCATCAAAACTCTACGTCGAAGATCTGCGCGAAGAGTTTGTGCGCGACTACGTCTGGACCGCAGTGAAAGCCAACGCCGTGTACGAAGGCGTCTACCTGATGGGCACTTCACTCGCCCGCCCCGTGATCGCCAAACGCCAGATTGAGATCGCACAAAAGGAAGGCGCGGACGCAGTCGCACACGGCGCGACGGGCAAAGGCAACGATCAGGTGCGTTTCGAGCTCACGTACTACGCGCTCCAGCCTGACATCAAGGTGATCGCTCCGTGGCGCGAGTGGGACTTCAAAGGACGCATGGATCTGATCGCGTACGCGAAGGAACACCACATTCCGGTCGCAGCGACTGCGGAGAAGCCTTACTCGACTGACGCGAACCTGATGCACATCTCTTACGAGGGCGGTATTCTCGAAGATCCCTGGGCCGCGCCGCCGGAGAACATCTTCCAACTGACGCGCTCGCTGGAAAACGCGCTCGCCGAAGCACAGTACGTCGAGATCTCGTTTGTTAAAGGCGAGCCGGTGGCAATCGATGGACGCGAGCTTGGTCCAGTCGCAATGCTCGAAACGTTGAACAATATCGGTGGCGCACACGGTATCGGCCGCGTTGACCTCGTTGAGAATCGTTTTGTGGGAATGAAGTCGCGCGGAGTTTACGAAACGCCGGGCGTCACGATCTTGCAGGCTGCGCATCGCGCGCTGGAGTCGATCACGCTCGATCGCGAAGTGGTCCACCTGCGCGACTCACTGGGCGTGAAGTTTGCAGAGTCGATCTACTACGGCTTCTGGTTTGCGCCGGAGTTTAAGTTACTGCGAAAGATGATCGACGAAACGCAGCTCAACGTTAACGGCGACGTGCGCCTGAAACTCTTCCGCGGAAACGCGATCGTCGTGGGACGGCGCTCGCCAAACTCGCTCTACGACGAAAAAGTAGCGACCTTTGAAGCGGACACTGTTTACAACCAGCGTGACGCAGAGGGTTTCATCAAGCTCAACGCACTACGACTCAGATTGGGAGGTGGACGATGACAGAAATCAATGTCATTGATGTCGACAAGATCGGATCCGCAACGTCTCCCCTGGCATTGGCCAAGACGGTTGCGCTCGTCTCCGGCGCTGAATCCACCAGCGCCGGAGACGTGGTCGTAGTTCGCGCGCTTACCGACAGCGCCACTTACAACATGCTCGAACTGCCGACGGGCAGATTGGCAAAGATCAATCCGGGCGACCTGTTAATCGGCGTGCTCGGGCGACGAAGAGCGTTGAAGGGATTTGTCGGTGAGGTACCGGCGAGTCTCGAGAGCGGCGACCAGCTTCATCTTCTGAACATGGGCGGTGTGATTGGTCATTGTACCGGGCACCATTCCAGTCTCGGCGATGCGATCAAATTGGAAGTGATTGGTCTCGTCTGCGATGAAGACGGACGCGTCGTGAATATCGCTGACGCGGCCCTCCCGCCGCGTACGAATCTCGGCGACACGGCGCCGATCGTGATGATCGCGGGCACGAGCATGAACAGCGGCAAGACTTACGCGGCCACGGAGTTGATCAAGCAAGCGACGCGTGCGGGTTTGCGAGTCGCGGCGGCGAAGCTGTCGGGAGTCGCATGTCTGCGCGACACGTTGAACATGTCGGACCACGGCGCAGTGACGACTGCGAGTTTTCTCGATTGCGGCTTGCCGTCGACCGTCAATGTCGCGGATCTCGCGCCGACAGCGAAAGCGATCATCGCGCGGCTGAATGAGGTGAGTCCGGATCTGATTGTGATCGAGTTGGGCGACGGAATTCTCGGCGGCTACTCGGTCGAGACGGTTTTTGCCGACGCAGAATTGCTTGAAGCAACGGCGGCACTCGTGTTCTGCGCGTCTGATTACGTCGGCGCGTGGGGCGGGATTGAGTTGTTGCGGCAGCGCGGAGTGGACGTTGACGTAATCTCCGGTTCGGTGACTGATTCGAAGATGGGTGAAGACTACATTCGAACGCAGTTCAACGTGCCGGCAGCGAACGCGCGTCGCGAAGGTAGCGCACTCTTCGAACTCGTGATGACGAAGGTAACGACAAGGCAGATGGGCGTCTCTGTATAAATTGTAGGGGCGGCCCTCCGTGGCCGCCTGTGTGTCGAACGAGGGCCACGGAGGGCCGCCCCTACAAAACGCCCGTGAAGTTATGAATAAGCAAAACAAAATACGCGTCGGGATTTTTGGCGGCTCTGGTTATGGCGGCTCGGAGTTGCTGCGTATTCTCCTGTTTCACCCAAACGTCGAGTTGGTCTTCGTCACCGCCAATGAACAGGCCGGTAAACCGGTCGGCGAAGTTCATCGCAATCTGAACGGTCTGACTCAACTCAGCTTCATCAACGCACCCGAAACCGTCACCGGCGTTGATTGCGTTTTTCTCGCGCTCCCGCACGGGCAGGCGATGGAGATCGTTCCGAGCCTGCGCAAAGACGTGAAGGCGATCGATCTCTCCGGCGATTTCCGTCTGCGCGATCAGAGCGTCTTCGAGAAACACTACAAACAACAGCACACCGCGATGCACGCGCAAGCGGAGTTTGTCTACGGCCTCACGGAGACCAACCGTGAGGCAATCAAGACCGCACGTCTGATCGCGAACCCGGGTTGCTTTGCGACCGCGACCCTGCTAGCTCTCGCCCCTCTCGTCGCCAATCACCTGCTGAACGGGCGCGTCGTGGTCGACGCGAAAACAGGCTCGTCAGGCTCGGGCGCAAAAGCAGCCGCAAACACGCACCATCCGCAACGGATGACTTCGTTCTACGCTTACAAGCCTTTCACACACCAACATGTTCCCGAGATCGAACAGGAGTTGGACCACATCGGCGATTGGACCAATGAGCTGGTGTTCATGACGCATTCACTACCGGTCGCGCGCGGCATCTTTGCGTCAATCTACGCTGAAGCAAACCGCGACCTCACCGAGCAAGAGCTGCGCAACATCTTCGCAGACTATTATCGCGAGTCATTCTTTGTGCGACTCGTGAACGGTTCCCCCGACATCAACTGGGTGAAGACAACCAACTTCTGCGACATCGGTTTCGCAACACGCGGCAAACAGCTCGTGGTCTTCTCGGCAATCGACAATCTCGTTAAAGGCGCCGCCGGCCAGGCAGTACAAAACATGAACCTGATGTTCGACCTGGACGAAACAGCGGGCCTAAAGCTAGTGGGCACAAATCCGTGAGGCAATTTGAAGATATCGCAGCGAGCGAAGAGCAGTTTCAGCTAACCACGTACAAGAAGATGCCGATTGCCGCCGAGCGCGGCGAGGGCGTCTGGATCTACACGAGCGACGGCGACAAGTATCTCGATCTCTACGGCGGTCACGCAGTCGCCGGCACCGGACATTGTCACCCGCACGTCGTCAATGCCCTGCGCGCGCAAGCCGGTGAACTGTTGTTCTACTCAAACCTTGTCTACTCGAGCGCACGCGCGCACGCCGCGGAGAAACTCGTCTCGATCGCGCCCGAGAGTCTCACTAAAACCTTCTTCTGCAACTCCGGCACCGAAGCCAACGAGAACGCGATGCGCATGGCGCGCATGGCCACCGGACGCGAACAGATCATCACCTTCTCGGGCGGCTTTCACGGTCGCACCGCGGACGCGATCAGCGCCACGTTTCTCGGCAAGTATCGCGAGCTCGGTAAACCAAATGTGCCCGGCCATCTCGAAGCCGAGTTCGGCGACATTGAATCCGTGCGCGCACGCGCTGACGAAACCGTCGCGGCGATCATGCTCGAGCCGATTCAATCGATGGGCGGCGTTCGCATGGCCAAGGCAGAGTTTTATCGTGATCTCCGGACGTTGTGTGACGAGCGCGGCATCGTGCTCATTTATGACGAAGTGCAGACAGGCGTCGGACGCACGGGCGACTGGTTCTTCGCGGGCAGCGATGCCGGCGATCGCGTTGTGCCCGACGTTGTGACGCTCGCAAAAGCGCTGGGCAGCGGTGTTCCGGTCGGTGCTTGCCTCGTCACAAGCGCGATCGCTTCACATATCAAAGAGAACGATCTCGGCACGACTTTCGGCGGCGGCATGCTGGCGATGGCTGCCGTCACCGCGACGCTCGAAGCAATCGAGAACGATCGAATGCTCGAGAACGTGAACAGCGTTGAAGCACATCTGCGACAACGCATCAGAGAGGTCGAGCAAGTCGTTGCGGTTCACGGCCGCGGGTTTCTGCTGGGAATAGAGTTCAGCGACAAAGCGCAACCGTTTCATCAGGCATTGCTTGAGCAAAAGATAATCACAGGCACCTCAAGCAATTCGAAGGTGTTGCGGCTCTTGCCGCCGTTGTGCTTACAGAAAGATCACGTGGACCAGTTTGTTGACGCGCTATGCACTTGCTGAACACATCGGGGATGGCGCGCGAGCAACTCGATCGATTGATCGAATCTGCCTTGCGCTTCAAGAGCGGCGACGAACTTTCAAAGCCACTCGGCGGTAAATCCGTGGCGCTCGTGTTTTTCAATCCGAGCCTGCGCACGCGCGCGTCGATGCAGGTAGGGATTTACGAGCTTGGCGGCAATGCAGTCGTGCTCGAGCCGGGTGGAACCAGTTGGACACTCGAGCATCGCGCGGGCGCCGTGATGGATGCGGATAAGACGGAACACGTCGCTGAGTTTGTGCGCGTGCTCGAGAGGTACTGCGTTGCGATTGGCGTCCGCACGTTCGCGGCGTTGAAAAACTGGCAGGAAGAGCGCACGGATCCGATCCTCAATGCATTCGCGCGATATGCGTCAGTGCCGATCATCAATCTCGAATCGGCGATGCATCATCCCTGCCAGTCGCTGGGCGATATGATGACGATCCGCGAACAGCTCGGTGAGGGGAAAAAGCGTGTCGTGCTTACGTGGGCGTGGCATCCGAAGCCGTTGCCGATGGCTGTGCCGAATAGTTTTGCCCTCGGAGCGGCGCAGATGGGCCACGACCTGACGATTGTGCATCCCGTAGGCTATGAGCTCGATGAAGAGTTGATGCAAACTTCGCGACAAATCGCCAACGCCGCGGGTGGAAGTTTGGAAATCACGACTGACATCGACGAGGCTTTCTCGGGCGCGGAGGTAATTTACGCGAAGAGCTGGGGCGCGAAACAGTTTTATGGCAACACCGATCAAGACCTGGCCACACGCGCACCGTACAGGAGCAAATGGATAGTCGATGAAGACAAAATGGCGCGCACGGATAACGCGATCTTCATGCACTGTTTGCCGGTGCGTCGCAACGTGATCGTGACTGACGGCGTGATCGATTCCGCGGCGTCAGTAGTAATCGATGAAGCTGAAAACCGTTTGCACGTGCAAAAGGCGATTATGGCGAGTTTGTTGGGAGGTTAGCGCGAATGGTTGAAACCAAAGCCATCGTCGACGATCAGCTTCGCCTGGATCTGCTCCGCGAAGCTCTGCCATACATTCAACGGTTCAAGGGACAGACGTTCGTCGTCAAACTTTCCGGCAAGGTCACGGAAGACCAGGGAAACCTGGCGTCGCTCGCGGAAGAGCTGGCGCTGCTGCACCAGGTCGGGATTCGGATCTGCGTCGTTCACGGTGGCGGCAAACAACTCAGCGAGCTTGCGAGTAAGCTCGGGATCGAACAGACAATCATCGAAGGCAGGCGCGTCACTGATGACGCGACGCTTGAGATGGCGAAGATGGTCTTCGCGGGGAAGATCAACACCGACATCCTCGCGGCGCTGCGCCAGCGAGGTATCGAAGCTGTCGGGCTCTCCGGTGTTGACGGCAACATCGTGCATGCGAAACGCCGGCCGCCGAAAGAGATCCTGAACCGGGAAACGGGCGTGCGAGACAAGATTGACTTCGGGCATGTCGGCGACGTGGTCCAGATAAACGTGAGGCTATTGACGGTGTTATTGGACCACGGTTACCTGCCGGTTGTTTCTTCGCTTGGCGCGGATGATGAAGGCATGGTTTTCAACATCAATGCCGACACGATCGCCGCTGAGATCGCGATCCAACTGCAGGCTGAGAAACTGATCTTGTTGAGTGACGTTGACGGATTCTATCTCACGGCCGGCGATCCGCAGACGAAGTTGTCGCGGCTGACCGCCGCGGAGGCCGGCGAGCTGATCAATAATGGCGCGGCATCAGGCGGGATGATTCCGAAGCTACAGAGCATCAGAATTCTTTTGGAACGCGGCGTTCACAGCGCACACATCATCAGCGGCAGCAAACGCAACGCGCTGCTCTCCGAGATCTTCACGGACAAAGGCACCGGCACGATGATCGTGGCGTAAAGAAATAGGTCCTATAAGTCATATAGGACCTATATTTCTGATTTCTCCATTACCCTAACGGTGACTGCGGCAGGAACCGATCGCGATCGAACGGTGCCTCCTCGTGTTCCGGCAACGGATCGTCCGGCCAGTCGTGCGCCCATTGCCGCCGGTGGTCTTCGTCCGCGTAGTACTTCAGATAAACCTGATTGTCCTCGTCGCTGCCACTGCCAGTGAGATCGATCATGTACGCGTAACTCGGATTCTCCGGAAAGAGCACCGCCTCCTCGCGCAGCCCTTCGTGATACAGATAATCGTAGAGCTCGCGATCGGAGAGATGATTCGTGTGCAGCAGGTAAGCGCTGAGTTGCGCCATTCGCGCGATCAACTCCTTGAGTTTGACTTTGAGTGTGTCGTTGTCGAGCGTATCAGGCGCCGGCACTTGCAAGCCCGAATTCTCGAGCAGAGTCATGAGACTGATCGGCTCAGCGGTTTCGTATTCGAGCACGTGCCGCAGAAACTCTTCTTCCATGTCGGCGGGCATTGACTCGAGCGTCGTCGTGCTGCCGCCGAGTTTTTCGAGTTCGGCGCGGAGTTTGGCAATGCGTTCTTCCTGGCTGGGTTCGTCAGCGAAATCTATAGATGACATGTTTTCGGCTCCTTAAGGTTAGAGGTTAAGGGTTGAGGGTGTCCGTTATGGGTGGGTGCCGCGCATTGTAATTGAAAAACGGAAAGAAATATAGGTCCTATAGGACGTATAGGACCTATGCTTTCACTTCGGCGGCGCGGGCGCGGTGAACATGTCGAGATTTGAAAGCCCGAGGCTGCTTTCGATCTCCTCCATTCGCTTCAGCGCCATCTCGTAACCGTCATTGCCAAACTGTTCCTGTTCGATCTCTTCAAACTTCTCGCCCAGGTGGTCCAGCTCCGCTTGTCCCGTTGCAGACTTCCACGCGGGAAAGATCACCGTGTCTTCAATCGCCGCGTGATGCTCGTACATGCGCACAAACGACTCCAAGGCCTTCGCCAGCGGCTCGACGCTACTCGACGCGATCCGATCGGCCTTCGTGATCGCCAACACGTAGTCGGTAATCTCGCGTCCGCGTGTGTGCTGCTGCAACAGCACGTCAACGTACGAAGCCGCCATTCCCGGCGCCTTCTTCACTGTCGGAAAAATAAAAACCTCCTCCAACTTCTTTTCGTGGTAGTCCTCCCCGAAGACACGAAACAAATTTGCCGCCTTCTCGAGGGCGTCCGGCGGCACCGACGCCGCATCCTGTCGCAACTTGACCACCGACTCCTGATACACCAGCAATGCGCGTCGCAGTATTCCATGCTCGCGCATCAGGTCTTCGGTCGCAGTGACCTCCAGTCCTTCTTCCTCGCCCGTCTTCGGTCCCTCACCCTTCGTATTTTCGTTGGTTGCACTGCCGGACGGCCCCTGGTTTTTGCGGCATGCATTAATCAAAACTCCCGCACCCGCAAGCGAAATGCCCGTTATTAGCTGTCTTCTTTTTGAGTCCAAAAATTGAATCTCCTTGCCGATTGACGTTAGACTAAGCGTACTCCAACTACGTGAATATGAATAACGACGCCATCGCTCGCCGCTTCTATCGCCTTGCCGCGCTGATGGAAGTGCGCGGCGACGATCCGTTTCGCTGGCGTTCATATCGTAACGCAGCCGAAGCGATCGAGGTCTGGCCGACGCCGTTGAAGGAGATTGCGGAAAAAGAAGGCGTGGCTGGGCTGCAGGAGATTCCGGGAGTCGGCAAAGCAATCGCCGGCAAAGTGATCGATCTTTTGAGTAAGGGAACGTTCGACGCCTGGGAACGACTCACTGCAGAGACGCCCGAGACGGTGCTCGACCTGATGGAGATTCCCGGGATTGGACCAAAGACCGCCGCGTTGCTGCACCAACGCTTCAAGGTCTCGTCGCTCGATGACTTCAAAGCGTTCGTTGCTTCGGGCGGTCTCGATATGGTCGACGGCATCGGGCCGAAGACCGCAGAAAAAATCAAGGAAGCACTTTCCTGATCGGTGTCATTCGCGTTAATCTGTGGCCCCACTCCTGATAAAACGAGGACAACATGAGCAAAATGAAACGTCGCGATTTCATTCGTAACACTGCTGCCGCAGGCATCGCGCTTCCGGCTTTTCCGACGATCCTGACGCAAAGCACCGTCAAGCCGATGGTTATTTCGTCAGCCAACGGCAATCGCTTCAAAAATGGCGGCAGCGTCACGGCCGTCCAAAAAGCTTTCCAGATGATCACTGCCGGTTCGGACGTTCTCGACGCGGTGATCGCAGGCGTCAACATTGTCGAGCTCGATCCACTCGATGACAGCGTCGGCTACGGCGGCTTGCCGAATGCAGACGGTGTGGTCCAACTCGATTCCTCCGTCATGCATGGTCCAAGAAAACAGGCGGGCGCAGTCGGCGCAATCGAGGGCGTACGCACTCCTTCACTCGTAGCCAAGGCAGTGATGGAAAACACGGATCACCATCTCATCGTCGGCAAGGGCGCGCAGGACTTCGCACGCAACATGGGCTTCAAGATCGAAGACGATCTCAACACGGAGAACTCGCGCAAACAGTGGCTGGAGTGGAAGCGACGCAGCGATCCGGGTCACTATCTCGATCCGAAGAAGCGCGCCGAACTCGGTTACAAAGCCGCGCTCGACATGTTTAACGAAGGACTCCTCCGTGAAGAGAACCTGCATGGCACGATCAACTGCGACGGCATCAACTCACGCGGTGAGATCTGCGGCGTGACGACTACAAGCGGCCTCGCGTGGAAAATTCCCGGACGTCTCGGCGACTCGCCCATTCTCGGCGCGGGTCTTTATGTCGACGGCGCAGTGGGCGCTGCGGGTTCAACGGGACGCGGCGAAGCAAACCTGTTCAATCTCTGCTCGTTCGTGATCATCGAAGAAATGCGACGTGGCGCACATCCGAAAGACGCGGGCATGGAAGTGCTGAACAGAATCAAGAACAACACGATCGAGAAGAGACTGCTGAACAGCAAGGGCCTGCCGAACTTCGGCATCAACTTCTACATCCTCAACGCGAAAGGCGAGTATGCGGGCGTGACGATGTACGAAGGTGCTTCGTTCGCGATCTGCAACGAGCACGGGCCACAGACGCTCAAATCCGAGCCGCTGCTGCAAGGCAAACCGAGCGATTAAATCCGTGTTTATCCGCGTGCTTCCGCGGCGGTGTTACCGTATTTCTGCGTAGCGAAGCCGACGATCAATCCGACGATCGTGCCGGGCAGGACGATCTCGAGGTAATACCCGCCCTGCATCAGCGCTACCAGAAACGCCAGGAACGCGCCGACGAGAACACCAAACAGGATGCCGACCGGCAGCGAATGAAACTTCTTCGCGAAGAACCCGATCGCCACGCCGGCGATGATTCCCTTGATCGTCGAACCGACCACGATTCCACCAAGTTGATTCCTCACGGCCGGGGTGAACCATGCGGTCAGGCCGTCGATGGCGCCGAGAATTGCGCCGAGCACTACTCCAAGTAGGGGTTTGGACATTTGTTTTTTTCCTCCTGTCCTTCTATTAAACGTTTGCGGAGAAATCTTTAACGTCGCGAAGTGAAAATCAAAAAAATTCTCATCACCAGGTAAGCAAGCACCAGCAGGACCAGAAAACGATTTTTGCTGACCCAGCGGCCAGACTTCTCCAGCGCATTCTCGCGATAAGCCGAAACCGGCTCCGCATCGAGCAAGTGGCCGACGTCCGCCGACAACTCCGCGGCCCTCGCGTAACGATTCTTCGGTTCGGGCGCCATCGCCTTCAGACAGATCGCTTTGGCGGGCTTTGTGATCTTCTGTCCGGTGAGCAGGAAATTGAGCACCACGCCAAGCGAATAGATATCAGCACGTTCGTCGATCTCGACCTCGCCTCGTGCTTGTTCGGGCGACATGTAGTCGCGTGTGCCGATGACTGTGCCGTCCGAAGTGTTGTAAACCGCGGATTGACGCGGATCGTCGCGGATCTTCGCGACACCCCAATCCATCACGAGCACTTCGCCGTAAGGCCCGATCATGATGTTCTGTGGCTTGAGATCGCGATGAATAACGCCGTGCGCGTGCGCGAAGGCCACGGCGTCACACACGGACTGGAACTTACGCAGCCGATCGTTCAATGAAGCACCTGCAGCAGCGTACTCGTCGAGACGACTGCCGCGCACATACTTCATCGCGTAGAAAATCCGTCCGTCGTGTAACGTGCCGGCATCGTGAACCGGAACAATCCCCGGATGTTCGAGCCGCGCGATGATCTGTGCCTCGCGAATCATCCGTTCGCGCAGATCTTCTGTGGCTTGAGGTGTGTTGAGGACTTTTATCGCGACGAGACGGTCGAGCTCTCGATCTTCAGCCAGATAGACGGTGCCCATGCCGCCGCGGCCAAGCTCTTTAACGAACGCGTACTTCGTACCGACAATGCCGCGCAGATGGTCCAACGTGTCGTCCGACAGCCACTTCATTTCACGTCGTCTCTCGAAACTTTTCCAGCACGATGCGGCGGAAGTCGCGCCGCGCGGCGGCAAGGTAGTTGTTGACTGTTGTCACGTCGAGTCCGAACTCCTCAGCAAGTGAGGCGTACGAGGCATCGTGATCGTCGTTCAAATCGTAACGTTCGAACAGTTGAAAATGGACTGCACGGCCTGACGCAACACAGTGCTCGCGAAACTCTTCGACCGCCATCGTAAACATCCAACGCACCCACTCGCGATGAAAATATTCTTCGGGATTCAACGTCGAAGCGGACGCATGTGCTGCGAGTTCGTCTTCAGCAGCGGCGAAGTCGAGTTGGTAGTGGTCCATATCGCCGCCACGCTTGAGCCGTTGTCCAGCCTTGCGCTCGTTGGCGACAAAACCGTCGAGGCAGGTGCGTAGAAACGTTTGAAAGCTGGCCTTAGCCGCATTGTAACTGGCAAAATGGTTCTTCTCGAACGCGTTGGCGAAAAATCCCTGGGTCAGATCTTTTGCGTCCTCGTTGCTTGCCTGCCACTTGAGGCGAACATATTTGTAGACTGGTTTCCAATAACTGTTGAGAATGGTGTCGAAAGCACGCCGCCGGATGATCTCGTCGTCGCTGCGTGCGTTCACGATGGCGGAGTGGTTCGTGACCGGAAACTTGTGAAGCGGACCGCCGATGTCAGTATCTGGATCCATAAACCTCATGAAACGCTTTCATCTGATCTTCGGAGTTGTCGTGCTGGTCGTCTTTCTGTTGACGGGCCAGTACATGGATCGGTTTCACCAGCACTTGCAGTTCACGCCTGATGGACCACGGATGCTCTACCGCACGCGGCACATCTTTATTCTACTGTCAGGATTGCTGCACCTTGGAATCGGGAGTTACTTCTCTTATCGCACACAGACGTGGCGGCGTGCGTTGCAGTACCTGGGCTCGGCCTTGATCACGATCGCGCCGGTGCTCATCACGATTGGGTTCTTCTACGAACCGCATTTGCAAGGCCTCTACGCGCCACTCTCGAAACAGGGAATCATCATGCTTGCAGTGGGTGCTTTGCTACACGTGGTGAGCGGCGTGAAAGAAGAATAGGTCCAATATGTCCTATAGGACTTATGTTTGGCGCTTTACTATCACGAGCGTGATGTCGTCAGCGGCGCTGGTGCCCTGCGCGAACTTCGTCAACGACGACTCGATTCGATCGCGAATCCCTGCGGCGGACGCCTCGATGTTGCGCGACACAACTTCATACAACCGCGTCGATCCAAACTCCTCGCCCGTCGGACTCACCGCTTCCGTCACACCATCTGAATAGATGACCAACACGTCGCCAGGCTGCAACTGCGTACGGCCTTCGCGATACTCAGCGTCAGGCTTGATGCCGAGTGGCAGGCCGCCGGAAGCGAGCTGTTCGACCGTTCCCGCAGAATGCACGATCAACGGCGGGTTGTGACCGGCATTGAGAAACGCAAGCGATCCCGATTCAGGGTCGAGCTCCGCATAAAACAACGTCACAAAGCGATTCGCTGGAATATTGTCGGCAAGATAACGATTGACCGCGGAGATCGTCGCCACGAGCGAATCGTGCGACGCTGATTGCGCGTGAATCGCCGCATGCAGCGATGACATCAACAATGCCGCCGCAGTTCCCTTGCCCGAAACGTCGCCCAGCGCAATCACCAGACGCCCGTCTTCGCGCTCGATGAAGTCGTAGTAGTCGCCGCCGATCTCGTAACACGGAAAACTGATGCCCTGAAGTTCATAACCATTCACGTGCGGCGGCGCGGTCGGCTGAAAACGCTGCTGAATCTCGCTGGCCAGTGCAAGCTCGCGTTCCAGGCGCTCTCGCTCGAGACGCGCTTCGACCAGCCGCGCATTCTCAACGCGGATGGCTGCGACTGACGCCAAGGTCGTCAAAACCTTCAGGTGATCTTCGGTGAAACGACCTTCGGCGATCGGCGAGTCGGCGTAGATGATGCCGAACACTTTGTCGGAAACACCGAGCGGCACAGCCAACACTGCTCTCACGCCTTGCAACACCATCGTGCCACTCGCAAAGCGCGGATCGTGTTGCGCATCGGAGGTCAGCACAGACTTGCCTCGAATCACGACTTCGTCGAGCACGTTACGACTGACGCGAATCTCACCAACTTCACCAACGCGATCGCGCAGGCGCGCCACCGCGACTCGCAAATCTTCACTGCCCTCATCGCGCATCATGATCACGCAACGGTCCGCGGGCACCGCTTCAAACACGAGCGAAACGATCTGTTCGAGAGTTTCATTCAACGTAGCCGAGGCGAGCAGCGTGATGCCCACCTTGCTGATCAACGCGAGCAGATCGCCCTGCTTTGCTTTCGGAGTTACGGCGGTGACAGTCGACGCAATCTCTTCGGGCTTGGTGCGTGCGCCTTCGATTGCTTCGAGCAAACCGGACGTCGTCCGATCGCCGGACGCGAGCGCAATCGTCGCCGCTGGAAGCGAGTCCGACGAGTTGTCGGTGATCATAGTCGCGCCCATGCCGGAGTTGAACGTGCCGTCGTCGAAGATGATCTCAGTTTCGCCGATCTGAATACGGCCGCCGGCCGTGAGATGAATCACTCCGTCGACATTGGAGCCGTTGTAAAGAGTGCCGTTTGCCGAACCGAGATCCTGGAGCACGTACTCATCTCCTTCGCGACGCACTTCAGCATGAACGCGTGACGCGAACGGATCGGGAATACAGAGATCGTTCCGAGCAGAACGGCCGATAGTTATACGTAGCCGGCCGAGTGGAAAATGGTCGGGGGCGCGGTCGGGGTATTTAACTATTAGCTCAGACATTTTTAGCAGACTTTTAGGCGGTGCAGCGGAAGCATCAGCTAGATCGAACCCTCACGAACGACAATGGTGCCGGCTATCATATCGTGCAAACCTCTGCCATGCACGGACACTGCGGCCATCAAGAAACCAAGACCCGCGAGGGCGAATGAGAGTGGATAACCGATGAAATGACGCAAGAATGCGCGTGGGATGCCTACCTTACCGCCGTCGCTTCGTTCGATTCGCAAACCGGTGGCCCACTTTCCGAGAGTAAAACCCGTCAGTCCGGGAAGGACCCCGAGGTTGAGAATCGCCAGCAAGATGGCGAGCAGGACCCCGGCAGTCTCGGCGGAGTTTCCGGCCGCGCGCGCGCCGCCGCCGAGCATACGCGCGACGAGCGTGCCCAGGACCACGAGTGAAACGAGTGCGATGTAGTCGATTAGCAGAGCGCCGCAACGGAGAGGAAACGGGGCTCTGAGTCGTTGACCGCCGTGCCTGGCGGCGCGGCTTCTTGCCTGGGAGCGGAGCAAACCTTGGGCAGATGTCATCAGAAACTAAAAATAGGTCCTATAGGACCTATAGGACCTATATTTTTCTAGCCAACTAAAAAATGCAGCGTCGTTTCGCCCACGCGCAATTTGTCGCCGCTGTCGAGCACGCGCGGTTGTCTCGGGGCGAGTCGCACCGAGTCGTTGATTACGGTGCCGTTCACCGAACCGAGATCCTCTACTAAAAACGTTTCGCCTTCGAGCCAGATGCGCGCGTGACGCCGGGAAACTTTTGTCTCCGGATCGAATCTCGAAAGATCGATCTCGGGGAAGATGTTTGAATGCGGATCGGTGCGTCCCAGCAAGTTGCTATCTTTCTGGAGAATGAACGACGCATCCAGTTCGGTAGTTCCCGTCACGACGAGCTTCGCAGTCGGTCTCACGGTGTGCAGCAGCGCACTCGAACCCACTGCCGCCAAAGGCTGGCGCGCGCCGCAGTGCGCACAGAAAACATCGTCTGCCGCGATGCGACCGCCGCAGAAACCGCAGTAGACCGTTTGTACCTGGACCGTTTCACCGCCAAGCACGGGCGCAGGCATTCCGTAACTCACGCGGCCCGACATCAACTTCTCGAGATGAATCGCGAGATCGTTTCTCATCTCGCCCGCAGTGCGGAAACGATCCTCGGGCCGGTACTCCACCGCCCGCATAAGAATCGTCTCCATTTCAGTCGAGATGGACGGCGTGATCTGCCGCGGTCGCGGGTTCTTAGTGAAGTCGAAGATCAAAAGCGGATTGTCCTGCGGATCCGAGCCAGTCAACAGGTGAAACATGGTTGCGCCGAGACTGTACACGTCAGACGCAGGTTGCACGCGGCCGCTGAAGAGTTCCGGCGGCGCATAACCCATCGTACCAACCGCAGTGACGCCCTTTTCCTGCTGCGTCACCCAACGCGCGATACCGAAGTCGATCAACATCACGCGGCCAGTGTTACCGTCGATCATCAGGTTCGCCGGTTTGAGATCGCGGTAGATGATCGGTTTCGGTCGCGAGTGCAGATAGTCGAGCACGTCCGCCACCTGCATGCCCCAGTCAGTGACTGTCTTTTCGTCCAACCTGCCGCCGACGGCTGCGCGCAATCTCGAAGCGAGGTCGCCACCCGAGATGTACTTCATCACGAGGTAGAAGCGACTCAACGCGTCGTCGTAAAAGTAGTCGTAGATTGTCGGTATCGATGGATGTTCGAGCGCCGTTAACAAGAGCGACTCGCGTTTGAAGTCGCCGATTGCCTTTTCATGCTGGGTCGGATCGAGATGCGACTCGACCATCTCTTTGACCGCGCGCGGCGCATCGCCGAGATTGCGATCTTTGGCCAGGTAAACTGCGCCCATGCCACCGCCGCCGATTCGTCGCACGATCTCGTAACGACCATTCAACACGGTGTTTGCTGCGAGTTGTTTTACGGTGGGCCGGTGACCGCCGGTCGTCCCCTCTTTCTTTGGAGCGGAGCTCTCAACATTATCTGTAAACACACCGCCGAGGGAATTTGACGATATCGGCGCCGACGACTCTTCCGGCGCTACGTACGTGGTTTCCAGGCTGCCGGAGGGCTCTCTTGCTTCCGGGACCTCAGGCTGCTCGGCTTTGACGGGAGTTTCTTCGGGAGGTTCAGGTTCGAGCGTCTCGGCCCATTCAGGACGCACTTCGCCGTCCTCGCCAATGTTGGCAGAGACTGTCCTTAATTCCGCTGAACTGGGCATGAGCCGCGTGCCGCAATTACCGCAAAAGTGTTCGCCGGGCGATACGCGCGCGCCGCATGCGTTACATTCAGTCATCTCTTAACGAGTGAAGCCTTTTTTTCTGTTGCTTTCGTGCCTTTGTGGCGCAACTTACTTCACAATGTGGAAGCGCAGAAATGTTTTTCCAACGATGATTTCGTCGCCGTCGCAAAGCGCCTGACGCTGTCCTGGGGGTAGTCTCTTGCCACGATTGATAAACGTACCGTTGGTCGAACCGAGATCTTCGAGAAAATACTGGCCGTTGCTCAGAGTGATGCGGGCGTGACGCCGCGAGACCTTAGCCTCGGGATCGTCCGTGTCCAGGTCGACATCGGGAAAGATGCCGCCATCGGCGTCCCAACGTCCGATCTGGGCCTCCACATCATTCAACATGAACTGCTTTCCGGTCGAGCGGCCCTTTTCGATAACCAGGCGGGCATGCGGTTTGGCAGTCGTTCGCAGTGCTGAGAAGCTCAGGCCGGCGGAAACGCGCCCACCGGCTAACTCCGGATGCGGTGCAGGTGCGTGATTGCCGTTGCTTTCGTGCCCAAGCATCTTCTGAACGGGGCTTGGACGTCCGTTCGGCCGCAAAGGTGCGCCGCACTCGTCGCAGTACTGCGATCCGTCCAAGTTTTCTGTTTTGCACCTGTCGCAAGTAATCATATCGGTCACAAAAGCAAGTTATTTTAGCGCGAACGCGTCCGCCGCGCCAACGCATCTTATCTGCGGTTCTCTGCGTATCCTCTGCGTCCTCGGCGTTAGAGGTTGTTTCAACGCCGAGGACGCAGAGGATACGCAGAGAACCACAGAGCAACTGTTAACAAATCCCGCGGTTTAGCGTCTGTATTATGGCCCGGCCGAGGTTTGCTCTTACATGAAACTGTTTGATAAGTTTCCACGTAGAAGCTACTTCGAGATTTTGAAGGCCCCACAATATAAGGAATTCAGAGAATGGCCCTGAGTCGGAAAAAGAAAATCATTATCGGCATCGTCGCGGCGGTGGTGCTCATTTCGGTCGTCGTGATCAGCGTGATCGCAACCCGTAAGGAAGAGCCCGAGGTCGTTACGGTAAAACTCGAGATCAGACCGGAATTGAAACAAACCGTCACCTCGTCCGGCGAGGTACGGCCCATCCGCTATATCAAACTGACCAGCGAGGTCCCCGGCCGGATCGAGGAAATCTACGTCAATCCCGGCGACATGGTCACCAAGGGCAAACCGCTGGTGCGAATCGATCCGACCCAATTGCAATCGAGCCAGGAAGCTCAGTGGGCCGCGACCCAGGCATCGCTCAATGACGTGCAGAATGCTCGTACTGCGGTAACTTCTGCCCAGCAGTCACTGGTCGTCGCGGAAGCCTCAGTAGCCGCGGCACGACAGCAAGCAGTCGCACTACAGACCAGCGTCGATCGCGCTCAAGTTGAATTGAACACGGCGCAACGCGAATTGAAACGTTCCACCGAACTGATCGAATCCGGGGTGGCCTCGAGACTCGAATACGACAATGCCCGCGATCGCTATGAGACTGCCAAAATCGGACTCGAAACTGCAAAGGCAAACCTCGAAGCACAGAACATTGCGGTAAAAGAAGCCCAGGAACGCGCGAACCAGCAGCGTATCGCCGTGAAGGAAGCTCAAACCAGCATCAAGTCGTCGGAAATGCGGGCCAATCAGCAGCAGGCCATGTTGCGCGGCCAGACGAGCCAGCGTTCCAAGGCGACCCAGTTGTCGCCACTCAACGGTGTCGTTGCCGACATTCCGACACGTGTTGGTGAGTATGCGGTTGCACAGTTATCGACAACTCCCCTGATGACGATTGCCGACATGTCTTCGATCAACGTCGAGGTAAACGTCGACGAGACTGAAATCAATAACGTTCAGGAGGGCCAGGAAGCCAAGGTCAAAGTCGATGCGCTGGGTGAGAAGGAACTCAAAGCCGTCGTTATTCAGAAGAATCCGCTTGCGATTGCGAAGTCTGACCAGACCGGTGGTTTGTCAAACCGCGTGAACGTTCAGGAAGCGAAGGAATTCAAAGTCACACTGCAACTAAAAGATCTCCCGGACGACGTTCAAAAAGAGCTGCGCCCGGGTATGAGCTCAACGGCGACCATCACCACCAACACGAAGAACAACGTCCTGGCGGTGCCGCTGGAATCAATCGTGGAGAAAGCGCCCGCAGGCGCTGCTTCTCCCTCGCCATCGGTCTCAGGCAGTGTTCCGGCTGCAACCCCAGTCGGTGAGAAACCGAAATCGCAGAAGGGTGTCTTTGTAGTCGAGAACAACAAGGTACGCTTCATCGAAGTGACGACAGGTATCACCGGCGAGGCCGATATCGAAGTCACGAGCGGCGTTCACAAAGACATGGAGATTGTTCGTGGACCGAGTCGCATTTTGAAGACTCTCAAAGACGGCATGACGATCAAACGGCAGACCAAGAAGCCGGGCAACGCCAACGGAAACGAGGCCAGCTAGATGAGTCATACTCTGACGATTACTCCCTCAGCTGAACCAGAAGTTGCGATCAAACCTCGTCATGTCGAGACTGACGGTCACGATCCGTCAATGCTGATCTCGATGCGCAACATCTGGAAGACGTACCAGATGGGCACTGAATCGGTGCACGCGCTGCACGGAGTCTCGTTTGATATCCCAAGCAACGAGTACATCGCCATCATTGGACCATCGGGTTCCGGCAAGTCGACCTTGATGAACCTGATTGGCTGTCTCGACACGCCTTCGCAGGGTCAATACTGGCTCAACGGCAAAAACGTCTCCGAGATGGACGACGACGAGCTCGCGCGCATCCGTAACCAGGAAGTCGGCTTCGTCTTTCAAACATTCAACCTGCTCGCGCGCGCAACCGCGCTTCACAACGTCGAATTGCCGCTGATCTACGGCGGCGTCAGCGCTTCCAAACGACACGAGATGGCCAAACAGGCGCTGCATTCGGTCGACCTGACTGAGCGCATGATGCACAAGCCAAACGAGCTCTCGGGCGGTCAACGTCAACGCGTCGCGATCGCTCGCGCTCTCGTGAATCATCCGTCGATCCTGCTGGCCGACGAACCGACCGGCGCACTCGATTCGCACACCAGTATGGAGATCATGGACCTGTTCGAGCGTCTCCACTCGGAAGGCAACACGATCATCGTGGTTACGCACGAGCACGACATTGCGGACCGCGCGCACCGCGTGATCTCGATTCGTGACGGTCAGATCGAGAAGGACGAAAGAATTAAGTAGCGCGCCCACAAAAAGGCACAAAATGCATAAAAGAAAGTAGCGGGTTTGTTTTGTGCTCTTTGTGCTTTTTCGTGGCCAACAGTCGCTATCGTTCTTTCGACTCACCGCGATCTGGGAAGCATTTCGCGTTGCCACTGCAAGTCTGCGTGCCAACAAGCTGCGCACGGCACTCACCTTGATGGGTATCGTGGTCGGCGTTGCCGCTGTCATCTCGGTTGTCACCATCATCAAGGGACTCAATCAAACAGTCGCTCAGACCTTCTCTTCACAAGGTTCTACCGTTTTCACGGTTTCAAAGAACCCGCAGATCATCAAATCGCGCGAAGAGTTCATCAAGGCCAATCGCCGTAAAGATGTGACGCACGAAGACGCGGAGGCGATCCAGCGGCTGTGCAGTGCTTGCTGGCGAGTCGGCATTGCCGCGAACGCGATCGAGACCGTCAAGTATGCCGATCAAAAGGCGGAGAATGTTCGGATCCGCGGTGTCGAGCCGATCTCGATGTTTGATGTCGACGGCGTGACGATCAATGTCGGCCGTATCTGGACCGAGAGTGAAGGCGCAGCCGGACGGGACATCTGCGTCATCGGTCCGGACATGCTGAAGAACCTGTTCAACGATGCGCCTGCTGACAGAGCTGTTGGACAGGAAGTTCGGATTAATGGACGGCCGTATCTCGTGCTCGGCGTGCTCGAGCCTTTGGGATCGATCTTCGGATTCTCGCGCGACAACGTGATCTACATTCCGTACTCGACTTATCAGAAGGCTTACGGCAGCAGGCGTTCGCTCATTGTGTTCACGCAAGTGCGCACGGCGGAAGAGATCGAAACGGCGGAAGACCAGGTGCGAACGATCATGCACAACCGCCGCCATTCGACCGATCCTGATGACGAGGGTTTCGCACTCGAGACACAGGACGTGTTTCTGAATCTTTATGGCTCGGCAACGTCGAACATCTACATCGTCACGATTGGCGTAGCGGCGATCTCACTCGTGGTAGGCGGGATCGTGGTGATGAACATCATGCTGGTGTCGGTTACCGAGCGCACGAAAGAGATTGGTATTCGTAAAGCGATTGGCGCGCGTCGCAAAGATATCCTGACGCAGTTTTTGATCGAGGCGGTGACGGTGACTGCGATTGGCGGGTTGATCGGCGTGGGCACAGGGTTTGGACTCGCGTACGTGATTTCGGCGCTGATCGGTTTTCCGCTGCTGGTAAGCGTGGCTTCGGCTGTGCTTGGTGTTGGTGTTTCGTCGGTGGTGGGAATCGTGAGCGGCCTGTGGCCCGCGTGGCGCGCCGCGAAACTCGATCCGATCGAGGCACTGCGAGCTGAATAGCAATCAATAGGTCCTATTGGACCTATAGGACCTATATTTTTTCATGCGATTGGACGACATCAAAGAATCCGCGCTCATGGCGCTCGACACGTTGCGGGCTAACAAGCTGCGCTCGGCGTTGACGATTCTTGGTGTCAGTGTGGGCGTCGTTACCGTCATCTTCATGGTGTCGATCATTCAAGGTCTCAACAAGGCTTTCGCGGATCAGATCGAGTCGCTCGGATCGAACACGATCTTCATCTCCAAGTTTCAGCCCAGCTTCGGCAAGCCGCCGGGTCCAGACGAGATCCACCGCAAAGATCTTACGATGGACGATGCAGAGGCGCTGCGCACTGAAGCACCCTCGATAGTCGGCGTCTCGCCGATTCACCGCATGATCGCGTCCACGGTCAGATACCAGGACAAGCAGACCGACACGCCGATTCTGTTCGGCGTCACGCCGTACTACGAGTTTGTCCAGACGCAGTACGTCGCGACCGGCCGCTTCGTGAATGACATCGACATGCAGGATCGCTCAAACGTCGTGATCATCGGCAAAGATGTTAAGCAGGCACTCTTTCCGTACGAAGACCCAATCGATAGGGAAGTCAGGATTAACGGCAATCCGTTTCGCATCATTGGCGTGATGGAGCCGCTCGGAAATTTTTTCGGGCAGTCGCGCGACAACTCGATCTTCATCCCGATCACGACGTTCGATAAGTATTATCCTGACCGTCCGTTTCCGGAAGTGGTGTTTTTCTTGATCGTGCGGCCTCGTTCACGAGCGTTTGTGAAGCCGGCGATCGACGAGATCACGGACATTCTCCGGCGCCGCAGACGCGTTCCGCCCGGCGCGCCCAACAACTTCGGCATTTCGTCACAGGATTCGCTGCTCGACGTTTACAACCAGCTAACCGGAGCCACCGCGCTCGTGCTGACGTCGATCTCGTTCGTGGCGCTGATGATTGGCGGCATCGGTGTGATGAACATCATGCTGGTTTCGGTGACGGAACGAACCAAGGAGATAGGTGTGCGCAAGGCTGTCGGCGCAACGAGACTAAACATCCTCTCGCAGTTTTTGATCGAGGCAGTCGTACTAACCGCGATTGGTGGACTTGCCGGACTGGCGGTGGGCGAGATTGCGAGTCTGTTGATGAACAAGTACTCTCCCTTGCCGGCTTACGTGCCTTTGTGGGCCATCGGCGTGGGTGTGGGAATTTCAGCGGCCGTGGGCATCGTTTTCGGACTCTGGCCCGCATGGAAAGCAGCGCGATTGAACCCCATCGACGCCTTGCGCTGGGAATAAAACCAAACTGCGGGCTGTTTCATCTGAACATTTGTGCTTTTTGCGCCTTTTTGTGGCTTAATGTGGTAACCCTGTGAAGTTTATCGAAACCCTAAAACTCGCCGTCGCTGCGATCTGGGCGCACAAACTGCGCTCGGCGCTGACCCTGCTCGGCATGATCGTCGGCGTCACTGCCTTCGTGGTGGTTGTCTCGCTCATTGAGGGATTCAATCGTTACGTCGATGAGAAGATCGCCGGCATCGGCGCGAAGTCATTTACCATTCAACGCTTCAACCCGCTCGAGGATTTCAAAGACACTGACACCATCGCCGCGGCTCAACGACGTAACAAAGAGCTGACGATGGAGGATTATGACTACCTGAAAGAACGAGCGGCGCTGATCGGCAAGCTCGGCGCGAAGGCGCGCGGCACGCCGTCCGAAGTCAAACGCGGAGACGAAGTGATCGACGATGTCTTTGTTTCCGGTGCAACTGCAAACTGCGTCGATATCGAGAATCGCGACGTGGCCGAAGGACGATTTTTCGCTGAACCGGAAAACGAGACCGCCGCGCGCGTCGCGTATATCGGCGCTGACGTAGCGAACAAACTGTTTCCGGCCGGCAATTCGATTGGCAACGAGATTACTGTTCGAGGTCTGCCGTACCGCGTGGTTGGAGTGGAGGCCGCTAAGGGGACGGTCTTTGGTATTCCGCAGGACACTTTCGTAATCATTCCGCTGAAGACTTATTCAATTACCTACGGCGCGTTGATTCGTCAACGGTCTCTGTATTTCATTGGCACGTCCAAGACTGACGACACTTTCAACGATGCAGTAGAAGAGTCGCGCTTCCTAATGCGCGTCAGACGCAAGCTCAACCCTGGCGAAAAAGACAACTTCGGCATCGTTACTCCGGACGCAATCACCGGCCTGCGCGATCGACTCTTCGGAACGATCTTTATCGTTGCGATCGCGGTTCCGGGTATCGCTTTGGTGGTCGGCGCGATCGTGATTATGAACATCATGCTGGTTTCGGTGACTGAACGCACCAAGGAGATCGGCATTCGAAAGTCTCTGGGCGCGCGGCAGATCGATATTTTGAAACAGTTTCTGGTGGAGGCCGTAACACTGGCAATCATCGGCGGCGCCGTCGGGATTTTTCTGGCCTGGATCATCGGCGCGGTAGTGACGGCGTGGATTTTTCCGACATATTTATCGATCCTGGCGGTCCTCGGCGCGCTCGGAGCTTCGGGCGGCGCCGGCGTGGCTTCGGGAATCTTTCCAGCCTGGAAAGCGGCGAGATTGGATCCAATCGAGGCCTTGAGAGCTGATTAAAATAGGTCCTATTGGTCCTATAGGACCTATTTTTCTTGAACGATCATGAGAATTCTGCGAAGCGACATCTACGAGAACCTCAAGATGGCCCTGTCGACGTTGCGCGCGAATAAGCTGCGCTCGTTCCTGACCGTCTTCGGCGTGGTAATCGGCATCATCACAGTGATGCTCATCGCCTCGATCATCAGCGGCATCGACGTTTCCGTGAAGCGCGAAGTTGAATCATTCGGCACGCGCTCGATCTACATCAGTAAATACAATCCGGGCATTCACATCGGCCGCCTCTCCCGCGAAGAGCGAATGCGCAAAGAGCTGACCTACGACGACGCGATCGCGCTCCAGTCGCTGCCCGCAATCGAGCTGTCAGTTCCCTTCCTCGATATCACCAACAACTTCTTCGGCGGCAAGTTGTTGGTCTCGGGCGGCGGCAAGACCTCCGCACAGGTTGCACTACAGGGCACGTTGCCGGAGTTTGAGAAAGCCGGCACCCAGGTAATCTCCGAAGGTCGCTTCTTTACGACAACAGAAAACGATACGAACCAGGAAGTTTGTGTAGTCGGTTCGAAAGTCGCGGACGACTTCTTCAAGATTGGTTCACCGGTTGGGCAAACAATCAAGATTGGACCACAGGAATTCCGCGTCGTCGGCGTGCTGGAGAAACGAGAACAGTTCCTCTTCGGCGGCGGCAGTGACGATCAGAACAACGTCATCTACGTGCCGTTCACGGTGGCCCAGAAACTAAAACCAAACGCCGACGACATCTACATTCTCGCAGTCGCGCGTCCGGGAATGATGGATGAGGCAAAGGACCAGGTGCGCGATATGCTTCGCGTGCGTCGCCAGGTGCCGTTTGCCGAGAACGACAATTTCGGATTGCAGACTTCCGAAAGCGTTCTCGACAACTTCCGCTCGATTACCGGTGGTCTTGCAATAGCAATGGTCGTTATCTCTTCCGTTGGCCTGATGGTCGGCGGAATCGGCGTGATGAACATCATGCTCGTTTCCGTCACCGAGCGCACTCGCGAGATTGGCGTGCGCAAAGCGATCGGCGCCAGGAAGAGCGACATCATGTGGCAGTTTTTGATCGAAGCCGCCACACTCACCGGCATGGGAGGAATTGTTGGTCTATCGATCGGTTGGGGACTGACTCTGTTGCTGCGACTCCTGCTTCCGTCTTACGTGCCACTGTGGGCGCCGGTTGGCGGCTTGCTGGCGAGCGTCGGCATCGGTCTGATTTTCGGCCTCTGGCCCGCGTGGAAAGCCGCCCGTCTGGATCCTATCGAATCGCTGCGCTACGAATAAAAAGCGGGTCGTTAGTATAGGTCCTATATGACCTATAGGACCTATTCCTACCGAACCCCGGCTATGACACGAAGCCTGGGAACAGCGACGTCGTTATCACCGCGAAAAGCAACAGCAGGATATAAAGCATTATCGAAACGCCCCAGCCTGCGCCGCTGCTCACCTTGGTGCCGCCATACTGCAAACCCTTCGCTCGCAACCACAAGAAATAAAACCACGTCAGACCGATGAAGCTCAGCGCCACAAACAGCACCGGGTGGTCCGCGCCTGAGACGAGCAGACTGAGATTGTCTTGGAGCGTCGTGTCCTGGTTGCGAATCGGGTGCAGGTCTTCGGGAGCTTTCAAGTAAAGAATCACGAGACCGAGAATCTTTTGAATCACCACCACCGGCAGCCACGAGTAGAAGACAACCGCGAGCGCCTGCCAGAAGTTGATCCGGCCTCCGAACACGAGCGCGCCGAGTAAGCAGAGTCCGGCCGCAAATGCGCCCAGCACAAAGATACCAACGATTGTCTTGGCCGTTCCGCCGGCCCGTTCGACCGGGTTCTTCAGGGCTGACAGTTGATCGGTTCTCATCTTCTCGATGGCTTCGGGCGGCGGCGTGAATGGCGGTCCCATCTCCGAAACCTTCTCGACGGTGTGTTCGACTATTCGCTCCGGTGTGATTCGCCGCACAAACGCAAACGAATAGACAAGGGAAAGCACCACGACGACCGCGAAGGCGCCGAACCAATGCGGATGCGCTCGTAGATTGCGAAATATGCGTGCGGGCTCGTAGAAGATTCCGGTCACCTTGTCAAAAAACGAGAGCGGCTCTTCCGGTTCACGAGGCACGGGTAGCGGGATCAAGCTAAGAAGGAACACTATCAGCCCGCCCAAAAAGAGAACGATGCCTGTCGATATTCCTCCTGGTATGAACTTGGCGATACCACCAACCAAAACGATGACGCCGATCGCGGCTACCGCAATCGCGACGGGTCGTAGTTTGACTGGGCGTGGCGCGCGCGGCTCGGATTCCGGCGTTGGCGGTGGTGGCGGTGCCTGAAAACTCTCTTCTGAAGCACTCATCGATTCGATCTCCTTATTAATTGAGGTCAGTACCGTAACGCGGTAGCGTCGGGTAGACGATACGAAATCAGTACTGCTGTGATGAAGCGGCGCGCCGACCCGACGCTACCGCGTTACGGTACTGACCCGACTCTCTCATCACTCCAAACTCTTTGTGCAAGCGGTGCTGATACGGGCTACAGAAGGCCAAAGTTTCAATTGGACCACGCCCGTCTAAGCGTCTGTTTGGGACTTGTCGTGGCCGGCTTCGGCCCAACCAGACACGCGAATGCACGCGACCTCGTGTCCGGGCGAGACCTCGCGCAATTCCGGATCGATGTGCGCACACTCTTCAATCGCGATCGGACAGCGCGTGCGAAAGCGACAACCTGACGGCGGGTTGATCGGCGTCGGTACGTCGCCCTGCAAGATGATTCGCTTGCGCTTCTGCTGCGGATCGGGAATCGGAATCGCAGACAACAGCGCCTGAGTGTAAGGATGAAGCGGCTGTGCGTACAACGCCGCAGCGCCTGCGATCTCGACAATCCGTCCCAGGTACATGACAGCAACGCGCGTTGAAATGTGTTCGACAACTGCGAGCCCGTGCGAGATGAATAAGTAAGTGAGCTTAAACTCCTCCTGAAGCTCCTGAAGCAGATTCACCACCTGCGCCTGCACGGACACATCCAGCGCCGATACCGGCTCGTCAGCAACAATCAACTTCGGATTCAGCGCGAGACTGCGCGCGACGCCGATGCGCTGTCGTTGTCCGCCTGAGAACTCATGCGCGTACCGATTCATGTAATCGGGATCCAGGCCGACACGCCGCAAGAGACTTGCGACGCGCTCGCGACGTTCGCTCTTCGTGCCCTGGTTGTGAATCACTAGCGGCTCGCCAACGATGTCACCAATCTTCATACGCGGGTTCAGCGACGCATACGGATCCTGAAAAATGATCTGCATCTCGCGCCGCATCTCGCGCAACTCTTTCTTGCCGAGCGCGAGAATGTCGCGTCCCTCGAAAAGAACGTGGCCCGCCGTCGGTTTGATCAAACGAAGCAGACAGCGGCCAACAGTTGACTTTCCACAGCCTGACTCGCCCACGAGGCCCAACGTCTCGCCCGCGTAGATGTCAAACGACACACCATCAACCGCGCGCACGACGTCGTCAGAACCCTCGACTGGAAAATGCTTCACCAAACCACGAACGCTGACGAGCGTGGCTTCCGTTAAAGGTAGTGGCGTTAACGGCGGTGGACCAGTTTGTTTGTCTATTTCAACTTGGGCGCTCATGAATGCCTTCGTGGTCCGCCGCTACTGCGGCAGCGAGATCGTAAAGTACACAGCGCACCTGCACGCTGCCGTCGAGCTGATAAAGCGGAATCTCTTCCGCAGTGCAACGAGGCATGCGATGATAACAACGCGGCGCGAAGTGGCAACCCGGCGGCAAATCGGTCGGACGCGGCACGACACCTTCAATCGTCTCCAAACGTTCTTTCTGAACCACCTGTGTGCTGGTGAGTTTCGGCACCGAACGCAGCAAGCCTTCAGTGTATGGATGCTTGGGCCGCGCAAACAACTCATCAACCGGCGACTCTTCGACTATCCTGCCGGTGTACATCACTGCGACGCGGTCTGCGACTTCAGCAACAACACCGAGATCGTGAGTGATCAATAACACAGCCAGTTGTCGCTGCTTTCTGAGCTCGTCCAGCAACTCGAGAATCTGCGCTTGAATCGTTACGTCGAGAGCCGTCGTGGGCTCGTCCGCAATCAACAGTTTTGGATTGCAGGCGAGCGCCATCGCGATCATGACGCGCTGTCGCATGCCGCCTGAAAGTTGATGTGGATAATCATCGATACGCCGCGCCGGATCCGGAATCGCAACTTCACGCATCGCCTCGATCGTGGCCTGGCGTGCCTGTTTCTTCGATAGCTTGCGATGCAGCCGCAACGCTTCGCCAATCTGCTCGCCGACCGTGAAGACTGGATTGAGCGACGTCATCGGATCCTGAAAGATCATCGCGATGTCGTCACCACGCATCTCGCGCATCTCGGCGTCTGAGAGTTTCAGCAGGTCTTTGCCGTCGAAGAGGATTTCGCCGTTGACGATCTTTCCGGGCGGCGCGATTAATCTCATCACCGAGAGCGCCGTCATCGACTTGCCGCAACCAGACTCGCCGACCAGTCCCAGCAGCTCGCCGCGATCGAGATAAAAGCTGACGCCGTCAACCGCACGCACGAGTCCGGCGCGAGTCGGAAAGTGTGTCTGAAGATCTCGAACTTCGAGCAGGTGGGCCATCAGCGATCAATACAGATTGAAATTGTATTCGAGTTGCATCCACATCGAAACGTTCTTTCCGTCTTTCGTTGCTGGAATGAACTTGATCTTACGCGCCGCCGCGATAGCTTTCTCTGTTAAGCCATATGGCAAACCCGAAACTACGTGAATGTTTTTTACCGTGCCGTCCGCCGCAAAAACGCATTTCAAAACTACGGTTCCGGTGATCTGCGCGCCTCTGGCTTTTTCGGTGTAACTGGGCTCGGGTTTTTTCACGAGACGAGCCTTGGTATCGACTTGCTTCCCGATATAAAGAGTTTCGGGAGCGTCAAAAGTTCCGGCTTGAACGTTTTCAGAAACCTCAATCGCATCTTCTTGCTTCTTCAAAGTTAAATAGTGAAAGAATGTCGCAATTCTCGGGTCGTCTGCGGACGCGCCATACGCGCGAACGTCATAAAGCCGGTCGTCCTTCGCAAAGAATTGCACCATGCCCTTCCGATCGGGGTAACTAAACGCTTTGCCCTTAATGCCCTCGAGATTGAAATCACCCTGGGCAGTAAGATTCTCGGTTGGGTTCGCCGTCGCTTGTTCCTGAATAAACGTGTCCAACGATTGCCGCGGTTTTGGGTTCTCAACAATGTGAATGGTGTAAACGACACCCTTCGAAGAGCACTTGATGACGCGCCTTTGGCGATCCTTCTGAGGACGCGCTCGCGTTTCTTTGGTGGTCTCCATCGCTGGAAGAGCCGGTAAGGCGAGTGATAAACGTTCACCCTTGACTGTGTAAAGGTTCCAGGGCGTACTGCTGGGTGTTTGCGATTTGGCTGCGGATGCAACCAGGGTCAGGGCGCATGTGAGTAACAAGATTCGTTTGATCATAGTCCGAGTTTATTCATTCTTGCGTTTTCGTATTCGCCGTCCTCAGCCGGGTAACGCAATGACTTGGCTATCGTTCCTTTCTCTTTCGCGAGGGACCAGACGATACTCTCGCCCGCCGGAAGTATTTTCGGCTTGGCTAAGAATACAGGATCGGTGAATGCTTCTTCGGCGTCAATCGGTTGCCAGCCCTTCGACTTGAACATCGCGATCAAGTCGTTCAGGAAGAGCCCGTTGAGGAGATTGAAATGCATCAATACCGTATGCTTCACGGGACGACCTAAGGTGCGACGAGCGAGCGCGTCGTAATACTCGGCTCGCGCCCACATGTGTTCCATGTAGAAATCACGATACGGTTTTATATCAGCGTTTGGATCTTTTTTCAGACGCGCGGTGAGGCGCTGGTCGATGGCCCAATCGGAGTTGTCGATTGTGACATGACCAACGCGATATCCGTGTTGCGCCAGGGAAACTCGCATCGCATCGCGCTTCGCGGCTGTTTCACCTTCCTTCAACGCTGGAAAGCGAAAGTATTTCTGAAAACGTGGAAACTGCTTGAGCAGTTCCTCGGCGCGCAGGATGTCCTGCAGATAATCCGCGACGACTGTGTCGCTCGAGGCGTAGTTGCGATGCGAATAGGTGTGATTGCCAATCAGGTGACCGGCCTTGTCCCATGGCCAGAGGAGTTGCTTTCCCTCGTCGTTGTCGATGTTGCGACCGACGACGAACAGTGCTGCTTTGATCGAATTTGATTGCAGAACGTTGAGGATCGATTTGTTGCGCTCCGCGGCGGTGAGCTTTACAGCGTTCCGCCAATTGAAGTCGTCCATGGTGATCGCGAACTGTGGAGCTGCGGGTTTGAACGCGAACGCGGGAATGCCGCCAAAGCCGATCGCAGCCGCGCTGAGGGCTAAGGTTTTGGTGAAGGTTCTTCGGTTCATAGGTGCTTTAAGATAGGTCGAATTGGTCCGATAGGACCTGTTAAATAGTCGAGGTTTCTCGATACTCACCCCAGACACGTCGCAAGGTATTGCTGATCTCGCCGACAGTCGCGTACGCCTCAACGCACGCGAGTATGTGCGGCAGAAGATTCTCATCCGTCTTCGCAGCGTGTTCGAGCCGGTTCAGCGCGTCAGTGGTAAGCTTTGCGTCGCGTCGCGCGCGCAAGGCGCGCACGCGTTCCACCTGCGCCTGCTCCAACGCCGGATCGATCCGCAGCACGCTTACCTGCTCTTCCTCTTCGATTTGAAAACGATTGACGCCAACCACCACTTGCTCCTGCGTCTCGACCGCTTTCTGGTAACGATACGCGGACTCCTGTATCTCGCGCTGCACGTATCCTGTTTCAATCGCACGCAGCATCCCGCCCATCGCTTCAATTTTTTTCAGATACTCGAGCGCTTGCTCTTCGATCTCGTCAGTCAGATGTTCGATGGTGTAGGACCCCGCCAGCGGATCTGCAGTATCAGCAACTCCCGACTCGTAAGCAATCACCTGTTGCGTTCGCAACGCGACGCGCGCGGCATTCTCAGTCGGCAATGCGAGCGCTTCGTCCATCGAGTTTGTGTGCAACGACTGCGTTCCACCCAACACGGCCGCGAGCGCCTGGATTGTCGTTCGCACGACGTTCACTTCGGGTTGTTGCGCAGTCAAGGACGAACCGGCGGTCTGCGTGTGGAATCGCATCATCATCGACCGCGGATCTCGGGCTTTGAAACGACCACGCATGATGCTGGCCCACAAACGTCGCGCTGCGCGATACTTCGCGATCTCTTCGAGCAGGTTGTTGTGCGCGTTGAAGAAGAATGAGAGGCGCGGTGCGAAGTCGTCGATCTCGAGTCCGGCTGCGAGCGCCGCTTCAACGTACGTGATTCCATCCGCAAGTGTGAATGCAACTTCCTGCACGGCGGTCGAGCCGGCTTCGCGAATGTGATAACCGCTGATCGAGATAGTGTTCCAGTTCGGCACCTCGCGAGCGCAGTAAGCAAAGATATCAGTGACGAGACGGAGCGAAGGTGCAGGCGGATAAATGTACGTGCCGCGCGCGATGTACTCCTTCAGAATATCGTTTTGCAGAGTGCCTCTGACTTTGCTGAACGGCACGCCCTGCTTGCGCGCGACAGCCAGGTACAACGACAAAAGGATCGCCGCCGTCGCGTTGATCGTCATCGACGTCGAGACTTCGTCGAGCGGGATGCCGGCAAAGAGTCGCTCCATGTCCTCGAGCGAATCGATCGCAACGCCGACTTTCCCTACTTCGCCCATCGACAGTGCATCGTCAGAGTCCAAACCAATCTGTGTGGGCAGATCAAACGCGACCGAAAGTCCCGTCGTGCCATTTGCCAGCAGATATTTGTAACGCGCATTTGACTCCTCGGCAGTCGCGTAGCCAGCGTACTGGCGCATGGTCCAAAGACGACCGCGATACATGTTTTTGTAGATACCGCGCGTATAAGGAAACTCACCCGGATCGCCAAGATCTTTCTCGTAGTCGATCGCGCGCGTGTTTTGAGGATTGAAAGCGACCGGAAGCTCTTTCGTTTTCGTTACCATGCGTGGTAAGCGTAGCATATGGCGGCGATGAATACTGTGCGGGTTAACAAAAAAGGCGCGGATCGTGTCAGAAACGGTCATTTGTGGATTTATCGGAGCGATGTGGTCGACGTTGACGCAACGGGCGGCTCGGTTGTTTCAGTCAAAGACGAGCGCGGCAACTTCATTGGCCAGGCACTGTTTAGCGATGCCTCGCAGATCGCCCTGCGTTTTCTGACGCTTAGCACGGAAGAGATCGACCGCGCGTGGTGGCAGCGAAGAATCAGGGAGGCCGCCGGCAGACGAAACATCCCGCCGGATGCGAACGCGTATCGCCTGATCTATTCCGAAGGAGACTTGTTGCCGTCGCTGATTGTTGATGTGTACGACGACGTGTTTGTGATGCAAACGTTGTCGCAGGCCACTGACGCGCTCAAGTCGTTACTCGCCGAAATTCTGATCGAGGAATTCAATCCGCGCGCTGTGATCGAACGAAACGATGCGCGCGTGCGCGAACTCGAAGGACTGCCGCTGATCTCAGCGACCATTTACGGAAATCCGCCGGCGGAGTTGGAGATCCTTCAGCATGGACTGCGTTTTTACGTCGAGCCGCTCGGCGGACAGAAGACCGGTTCGTTTTTGGACCAACGCGAGAATCGTCTCGCGGCACGCGCTGCGGCTGTAACGACAAACAGACAGCACGCCCTCGACTGCTTCACTTTCAACGGTGCGTTCGCACTGCACCTCGCACCAGTGTGCGAAAGCGTGATCGGGATCGATATCTCCACGGATGCAGTTGCCGCGGCGCGAAAGAACGCGACGCTCAACGATCTCAACAACGTTGAGTTTCGTGAAGCGAACGTCTTCGATGCGTTGCGTGAGCTGGAAGCTGATGGCGAGCGTTTCGATGTGATCGTGCTCGACCCGCCGGCGTTCGCGAAGAACCGAGCCAGTTTGAAAGCGGCGATTCGCGGCTACAAAGAGATCAACTTACGCGCGTTGAAGCTGCTGCATCCGGGCGGAGTGTTGATAACGTGTACCTGTTCGTATCACGTCTCGGAAGAACTCTTTCTCGAGATCGTCAACCAGGCGGCGCTCGATGCGCACCGCCGCGTGCAGTTAATCGAGAAACGCACGCAGGCCGCTGATCACCCGGTGTTGCTCGGCGTGCCGGAAACTTATTATTTGAAGTGTGTGATCGCGAGACGAATATAGGTCCTATAAAACAGATAGGACCTATATTCGCGTGACTCTATAAACCAGGGTCGTTCTCGACGACGACCTTCGTCTTGTAAGTCTTGTCGTTAACGGTCAGCGTGACGTTGTAGGTGCCGGCTTCGAGCGGCAGGCCCTGGGCCAGGAAGCCGGCGAAACCACCACCACCGCCGCCTCCGCCGCCTCCGCCGCCTCCGCCGCCACCACCGCCACCACCGCCTCCACCTCCACCGCCGAAGCCACCGCCACCTGGCGGACGCGGAGGCGGATCGCCGCGAAGGTTCCACTGCACACGATTCAAACCAACTTCACCGGTGCCGACCATGTTCCGAACCACTTTGCCGGAGTAATCCGAGATCGTCAGTTTCACTTCGCCTGACGCAGCAGACTTCAAGTAATAACTGATCGCCGTTCCCGGAGCGGGATTCGCGCCGCGGAAGAGTTTCGCGCCGCCCCAGTAACGACCGAGTCGCGTATCGTTCTGCCAGATCGTTCCGGGTCTGACGTCAAACAAGGTCACGTCTGAATCGACTACTTTCTGCGACATCGCCTGCAACGGCGAGATATCGTCGAGGATATAGATGCCGCGACCGTGCGTGCCCACGATCAGATCGTTATCGCGGGGATGGACCAGGATGTCGTCGATGCGCAACATTGGCATCCCCGACATGAACGGCTTCCATTCCGCGCCGCCGTTGAGCGAGATGAAAAGACCATACTCAGTACCGACATAAAGCAGGTCTTTGTTCTTCGGGTCTTCACGAACGACGTTGACCGTGCCCCACTTCGGAAGGTTGTTGACGAGCGAGGTCCACGTCGCGCCGTAGTCTCGAGTGACGAACAGGTACGGCTTCAGATCGTCGAGACGGTGTCCATCAACTGCGAGATAACAGGTGCCCGCGTCAAAGTGCGAAGGCTCGACTCGCGAGATGTGATACGTGTCGCCGATGCCCGGTACGTTCTTGGCGACGTTGGTCCAGGTGGCGCCACCGTCGCGACTTACTTGAACGTTACCGTCGTCAGTGCCCGCCCAGAGAATACCGGGGATCTTCGGCGACTCAGCGACAGTCACAACGTAACCGTAGCCCGTGTAACCGTCATTCTTCGACGCCATCGGATCCTTGCCTGGCTCACCCATGATTGGAAGCGTGTTGCGATCTATCTGCTTGGTCAGATCGATCGTAGCGGTCCACGTATCGCCGCGGTCCATCGAGCGGAAGACGCGGTTGCCGCCGACATAGACCAGGCGCGGGTTGTGCGGTGAGAGAATAATCGGCGTGTTCCAGTAGAAACGATAGACTTCAGTCGCGGGCGGTGTCGGCACTACGTTAGACGCCAAATTGGCGGCGCCGCCAAAACCGCCGAAGCCCTGCGACGCTGCGAAGGCCGCGAGTTGGGCCTGCGTGTCCGGAGTCGGTGAAGCGCCGGGCGAAGGACTCGCGCTGGGCTGCCCGCCTCTCCCACCGGCACCGCCACGTCGCTGCGGCACGCCGCGCGGTCGAATGCTGACGCTGCGTCCGGTACGCATATCCAGACGCTGCATCGCACCGCCCTGCGACTCCGCATAAACTGTGTTGTAGTCAGTCGGATCGACCTGCGCGTAGAATCCGTCGCCACCACCGACGCGATACCAATCGGCATTCGTGATGCCAGCCTGCAAGTTGCGCGTCTGGCTTGGACCACCCCACGAGCCGTTGTCCTGCAAACCGCCGTAGACGTAATACGGCTTGCGCATGTCGACGCCGATCGCATAAAACTGCGCGGCCGGGATCGTGTTGACGTATTCCCACGTCGCACCCTGGTCGTAGCTGACGTCAAGACCGCCGTCGTTGCCGACCATCATGTTGTCGCCGTTCTTTGGATTGATCCAGATCGCGTGGTTGTCGCTATGCGCGATGCCCTGCTGCAACGATTTGAACGTCTTACCGCCGTCAGTCGATTTGCTGAAGTTCAATCCACCGACGTACACGTTTTCAGGGTTGGTCGGATCGACGCGAATCTGGCTGTAGTACATCGGGCGGTTGTTTTCGTTGCTCACGATGCGCCACGTCTTGCCTTTGTCATCCGAACGCCACACGCCTGACTTCTTCGGGTCGAGCGGAGTCGGCGTAGGCGACGCAGCCGGACTGGCGCTGGGAGAAGGCGACGGGCTCGGGCTCGGCGCTGGCCCGCCGGGCGTCGGCTCCTCGCCACCCGTGCCGGCGCTCGCGCCGACTTCCATCTGCGCGTAGATGATGTTTGGATTTGAACGCGAAACGTCGAGTCCGATGCGTCCGAGCAGACCTTCCGGCAAACCACTGCCTTCCAGTCTCTTCCAGGTCTTGCCGGCATCGATCGTTTTCCAGATGCCACTGCCTGGCCCACCTCCATTGAAGCCGAAGTTGGTGCGGCGACGCTGATAAGACGCGGCGTAAAGCACCTTGCTGTCGGTGTAGTCGATGGCGATGTCGGTGAAGCCGGTGTCCTCATCGATGAACTTCACGTTGTTCCATGTCTTGCCGCCATCAGTCGTTTTGTAAACGCCGCGTTCCTTGTTTGGTCCAAAGAGATGGCCCAGCACGGCGGCGTAGACGATGTTTGGATCCTTCGGATCGATGACGATGCGAGCGATGGTTTGTGAGTCTTCGAGACCCATCTTCGTGAAGGTCTTTCCGGCGTCGGTTGACTTGTAGATGCCGTCGCCAAAGCTTGCGCTCTGGCGATTGTTGGCTTCGCCCGTGCCGACCCAGACGATATTTGGATCGGACGGCGCGATCGCGATGTCGCCGATCGAGTGTGTTCCGTACGTCTCGAAGATCGGTTGCCAGGTAGTGCCGTTGTTTGTCGACTTCCAGACGCCGTTGGTCGCGAACCCTACGTAGATGATGTAGGGGTTCTGTTCGACGGCGGTGATATCGTCGATGCGTCCGCCCATGCTGGCTGGTCCGATGCTGCGAAAGACGAAGCGCTTCAGCAGTGGATCGGTAGACCAGTTGATTGGAGTCGGAGTCGGGCTGGGGCTGGGCGTCGCGCGTTGCTGTGGCGCTGCGGCGGCCGGAGTTTGAGAATCAGTTTGATTTTGCGAGTGGACCGTGGCAGTGACAAACACCAAGGCACTAACGATCACAATCAGCAGGCCAAGATCGTAAACGGAGCGCGACCGGTCTTTCATGCGAAAGTTTCCTTTCAACTCGAATTGTTAACCTAAAACTACGTGGGAAGAACGGCTAGACGTGCTTGCGGAATATAAATAATCAGTGCAGCGAATGCAACTATATGTCCTATAGGACCTATACGACCTATTAAGCGCTAGCCTTGCCAGACACCACCGTTGCGGGCGGCGTCGGCCAGGCGTTTGGCGTCGGGCAGGGCGTCGAGAGCGCGGAGGACTTGCACGTCGCTGTCAAGTAGGATGCGCGCGCCGGCGTCGTTGGAAAACGCAGCGATGATGATCTCCTGGCGCAGTCGTAGTTTTGCAAATTCCAACTCTTCATCAACCTGCGTCGGCGGCACCTGCAGTTCCGGTTGCGTGCGGCAGTAGTTGCGAAACGCTTCGACGACGCGATCCGTGATCGGAAAGTCAGTCGCCTTGGCGTTCTTGCCATACTGAACTTTGTCGACTCGATACGCTTCGAGACCCGGAACGATTCCCGCCGCCAGTTGTCGCGTGAACTGGAACGCCGCTTCCGCGATCCGTGCTCGCACCGGCGAGTTCGCGGGTTCTTTAACTTCGATATCCGGCGTGACGCCGCCGCCACCGTAGAAAACTCTACCGGCCGCAGTTTGCACCGCTGGTCCGGTGTGGGGATGAGGTGTCGGCGATGCGAGCGCGAGTGGCGCTTCGAGATTGCGCGGCGTGTTGCTCGCGGCCGGCTGATTCTCGTTGGCGTCGTGGCGCGTGTAGTAGTCGTAAAGCGAGCCACTCGAATAATCGCGTTGCAACGAACGCCCGTACGGAGTGTAGTAACGCGCCGTCGTTAACGTCAGCCCGGTGTTGAATGGCAACTGGAATATTCGCTGCACGAGGCCTTTGCCAAAACTCGTCTCACCGACGATCAGACCTCGCCCGTGATCCTGTATCGCGCCGGCAACGATTTCTGAAGCCGAAGCACTGTTGCGATTGATGAGCACGACGAGCGGCACTGTCGTCGGATCCGATCCCGTAGATTTGTAGACGATCGGCTCGCTGTATTCAGTGCGGCCTTTGACTGAAACCACCACTTGTCCGCGTGGCAGGAACTCACTCGCGACGTCGATCGCCTGATCGAGCAAACCACCGGGATTGCCGCGCAGGTCAAGAATCAACTGGCGCATCCCCTGCTCTTCCAGGCGCTTCATCGCCTTCGAGAGCTCATCATCACTCGAGCGCTGGAAACCGCCCGTCAGTCCGATGTACCCGGTGCCGGGACGGATCATGTACGAGTTGCGAATCGTCGGCAGTGGCACCGAGGCACGCACGAGGTTGAAATACAACGGCGCTTCGGAGCCTGCGCGTTCGACCTTGATCGTCACTGGTTCGCCGAGCGCGCCACGAACGTTCTTTGATACCTGCTCGCTGGTCCAATCGCGCGCGTCTTTTCCGTCAACCTCGACAATACGGTCGCCGTACCTCAAGCCCTGCTTGGCTGCCGGCGTGCCGTCAACTGCAGATTGAACGTAGACGCCGTCGCGATGTGCGACGATCGTCACGCCAATGCCGTAGAAGCGTGAATCCTGGTCCTCTTTAAGTTTCTTGAACTCGCTGTAGGGAAAGTAAGCGGAATGCGGATCGAGCGTGGAAAGCATGCCCTGAATGGCAGCCTGAGTCGCCTTCTCGTGGTCGATGTCGCCCGAGTAATTGCTTGTAATCGTTGAGACTGCTTCGTTGTAGTCGCGCTCGATCTCGTCGGCGACGCGATAGGAATTCTTGGCGTTAGCCGAGGTGAAGCTGCTGAAGTTTCGACCGCTGCCAATCGTGCCGCCGAAAACAGCCGCCGCTAAAACCACCGCCGCCGCAGTAATCGCGAATTTTTTGTCGAGCCACGCATGGCTGAAACGAGATGATGGGGATTCCTTGAATTGGCGTGCGACTTCCACGTCAACGAATATAACACAGTGTCCGCTTGAGTTCCGAAGTACCGGCGAGGCGGATTAAGTCGCTGTGGTATATTGCATTGAGGCTTCATGTCCGCATCTCTTTCGATCGTTATTCCTGCATACAATGAGGCTGCTCGACTGGGAAACACCCTTCGCGCGGTACTGGATTACTTGCAGCAAAACGAGCCTGACGGAGAGCTGATCGTCGTTGATGACGGCTCGTCCGATGACACAGCCGACCTCGCGCGCCGCTTGTTTGCAGACGCGGGAACGTTGCGAACGTCCGTCATCAGTTACATGTCAAACCTGGGAAAAGGTCGCGCGGTAAGACTCGGACTACTCGCGGCACGCGGCGACGTCGCGCTCTTTTCGGACGCGGACCTATCGACACCGATCACCGAGGCGCCGAAACTGGTCGAGCCGATTGTCAGCGGCGAATACGATGTGACCTTCGGATCGCGCGCGCTCGACCGGCAACTAATTGGCATCCATCAACCCTGGCGACGCGAGCAGGGTGGACGAGTCTTCAATCTCGCCGTCCGTTTGGCGACGGGATTGCCGTTCTGGGACACACAATGCGGCTTTAAAGCTTTCCGCATGAGTGTGTGCCGGCCGCTTGTCGAGGCGGCGACGGTCGATCGATTCGGTTTTGACGTCGAGTTGCTCTATCTGGCTTTTCGCGCGGGTTTGCGATTGAAGGAGGTGCCGGTGCGCTGGGACCACAACGAAGGCAGCAAGGTGACGTTGTTCAGCGACAGTTTCAAGATGCTGAATGAAGTTGTGCTGATCCGGCAACAGGCGCGCCGCGGTGTTTACGACGCGGCGATTCGCGCGGTACACGAAATTGAGAAGAATTGAGATCCGCTCGAGTAATTGAACTTATAATTTGTTTCCAACCATGACAGCTCGTCTCAACGTCAACATCGATCACGTCGCGACGGTGCGACAAGCGCGTCGTGCGCCTGAGCCGAGCGTGATCGCGGCAGCGATGGCATGCGAGCAAGCCGGAACTGACGGCATCACCGTACACCTTCGCGGCGACCGGCGACACATTCAGGATCTGGATATTGAGCTCTTGCGCAAGTCGGTGACGACTTATCTCAACGTCGAGATGGCGGCCACGGAAGAGATGCTCGGCATTGCGGTCGAAAGCCGGCCGGATGCCGTCACGCTCGTCGCTGAAGAACCTGATGAGATCACGACTGAAGGCGGTCTCGATGTTAGAGCTAATATCGACGTCGTGCGTACGACAGTGACGAGCTTGCGGCAGGCGAAGATCATGGCGAGCTTGTTCATCGATCCTGACGCAGAGCAGATCGCGGCGGCTCGAGATGTTGGCGCGCAACAGGTGGAGTTGTGTACCGCGGCTTATGCGGAAGCGACACTCGGCGCGCGCGGTATTCACGGCGAGGGAGCAGCTCACGCAGAGCATGAATTACGGCGCTTAAGAGAAGGCGCAGAACTGGCGACGCAATATGACCTGAATGTCGCTGCCGGTCATGGGTTGACGTACCGTAACGTCGGCGCGGTCGCAGAGATCAAGCTGATCACCGAGTTCAATATCGGCCACAACATCATTGCACGTGCGATCTTTGTGGGATTGGACGCGGCAGTGAGGGAAATGCGCGCCGCCATCAGGCGAGAATAAGGTTTCACGCAAAGGCGCAAAGGAAATCCACTTCTTCTTTGCGGCTTTGCGTCTGAGCTTTGCGCCTTTGCGTGAAACCTTACCGTGCCGATGAGGCGAGCTGGAGCCGAACAATCGATCGATCGAGCTTCGCCTTCGCGACTTCGAAATCCTCTTCCGTTCCGCTCCACGCATTCAGTTGCTTCTCGAGCTTGTCGCGCGAGAGTTTGGCGCGCGCCGCGTCGATCTCATCCGGTCGCTCCGCGATATCAGCCAGCACCGAAACGTGATCGTCACGCACTTCGACAAACCCACCCGAAACGTGCAACGGATAACTCTTCCCTTCCTGCACGTACGTCAACACGCCCGTTTGCAACTGCGAGATCAAAGGCGTGTGACCCGGCAGGATTCCGAGTTCGCCACCAAGCCCCGGCACCGTGACCATATCAACCGGCTCTGCCAGAACACGCCGCTCCGGCGTTACGACTTCGAGTTGAATCTTTTCCGCCATAGCGCCTACTGAGCGATCGTCTTCGCCTTCTCAATTGCTTCTTCGATTGTGCCAACCATGTAGAACGCCTGTTCCGGAAGATCGTCGTGCTTGCCGTCAACCAGCTCGCGGAAACCGCGCACCGTGTCTTCGAGCTTGACGTACTTGCCTTCCAGTCCAGTGAACTGTGCGGCGACGAAGAACGGCTGCGAGAAGAACTTCTGAATCTTGCGCGCGCGCGAAACAGTCAGCTTGTCTTCGTCAGACAACTCGTCGAGACCCAGGATAGCGATGATGTCCTGTAGATCCTTGTAACGTTGCAACACGCGCTTCACGTCCTGCGCAGTGTCGTAGTGCTCTTGACCGATGACGCGCGGGTCGAGAATGCGCGACGACGATGCGAGCGGATCGACCGCCGGGTAAATTCCCAGCTCCACGATCTGTCGCGAAAGCGCCGTGACCGCATCGAGGTGCGCGAAGGTTGTTGCCGGCGCAGGATCGGTGTAATCGTCCGCCGGTACGTAGACCGCCTGAATCGACGTGACTGAACCCGTCTTCGTCGAAGTGATGCGCTCTTGCATTTCGCCCATCTCGGTTGCGAGGTTCGGCTGATAACCGACCGCCGAAGGCATGCGACCCAGCAGCGCCGACACTTCAGAACCCGCCTGCGTGAAGCGGAAGATGTTGTCGATAAAGAGCAGCACGTCCAGGCCTTGATCGCGGAAGTACTCTGCGACTGTCAGCCCCGACAACGCGACGCGCAGACGCGCACCTGGCGGCTCGGTCATCTGCCCGTAAATCAGCGCCACTTTCGACTGACCGATCGCGTTCATGTCGACCTTCGTCAGATCGAACTTGCCCGTGTCATGGAAATTCTTGTTGAATGCGTCGCCAAACTGGATAACCTGCGACTCGACCATTTCGCGCAGCAGATCGTTTCCCTCACGCGTGCGCTCGCCGACGCCGGCGAACACCGAGAAACCGGAACGCGCTTTCGCGATGTTGTTGATCAACTCCATCACGATAACCGTCTTGCCCACGCCCGCGCCGCCGAACAAACCAATCTTACCGCCGCGCAGGAACGGCTGAATCAAATCGATGACCTTGATGCCCGTCTCAAACATCTGCAACTCGGTTGACTGTTCTTCGAAGGTCGGGGCGTGACGGTGAATCGGATAGCGTTTGTCGTGCTTCACCGGTCCGAGCGTGTCGACCGGCTCGCCGATGACGTTGAGCACGCGACCAAGTGTTCCCTCGCCGACCGGCATCGTGATCGGGCCGCCAGTGTCGATGGCTTTCATGCCGCGCACCATGCCGTCGGTTGGTAACATTGAAACCGTTCGCACGCGACCTTCGCCGAGGTGCTGCTGCACTTCCGCGATCACGTCAATCGGCGCCGGGACGTCAAACCCCTCCGACACAACTCGCAGCGCCTGGTAGATCGGCGGCAGGTAACCACCCTGAAACTCGACGTCGAGCACGGGACCGATGATCTGGACGACTTTACCGACCGGGCGACCGTCGGCGCTCATGTTTCCGTTAGGCGTAGACATACTGTCTCTGAACTCCTCTTCGACCTATAAAAGCGAACAAACTGGCAGGATTAAAAGCCAGACAAGATAACACACGGCATGAATCCCCGCCAAATCCGAGAAAAATATAGGTCCTATAAGACCTATTCGACCTATTAAAAATCTGAAACTCTACTTGTACTAGCATCGTAGTACAACTTCGAGATGAGTCAGATTTTCTCATTGAGCCCTTCGCATCCCATGCCGCTCTACGCACAGTTAACGCGAGCGATTCGCTTCGCCATCACCACCGGGCGGCTCAGGGTCGGGGAACAACTGCCAACCGTCCGACAGTTGGCGGTGGAGCTGCGCGTCAACGCCAACACGGTGGCCAAGGTCTACGCCGAGCTGGAGCGCTCCGGAATCCTCGAAACCAGAAGAGGCGTGGGAACGTTTGTCAGCGCCCGCCATCTCGCCACAAGTCATCGCGAAGAACATGAAAAGCACATGAAGGAGCTGGTCGATCGCTTCCTCGAAGAGGCCGGTGCGATGGGTTTTTCGCTCGATGACTTGTTGGACCAACTTCAGAGCCGGCGCAAAAAGGAGATTGAGAATGTCTAGTTCTACGAGTTTGACTCAAACCCGAAGTAATTTGCCCTCGACGGATATAGCGCGCGTCAACGTCATATCGGCTGTGGCTTTTCTGGTGCCGCTGCTCGCCGGCGCGCTCATCACCTGGTGGACCTGGTTCCCGGCCGGCGTCATCGTGGGATTGCTGTTGGGACTGTTGTTGGCCCAGGCGCCGAAGATCGCGCGCCAGTGGGAACGCGCGGTGGTTTTGCGACTAGGAAAATATGTTGGGCTGCGTGGTCCGGGTCTGTTCTGGATCGTGCCGTTTGTTGACACTGTTTCAGCGTGGGTGGACCAGCGCGTGATCACAACGAGCTTTGCCGCTGAAGAAACGCTGACGTCCGATACGGTTCCGGTAAACGTTGACGCAGTACTCTTCTGGATGGTTTACGATCCTGAGAAGGCTGCGCTGGAAGTTCAGAACTATCCGCAGGCGGTAAGTTGGGCTGCGCAAACGGCGTTGCGCGACATCATCGGCAGGACTTCGCTAACGGATCTGTTGCGTGGCCGCGAACGAATCGAGGAGGAGTTGCAGCAACTAATCGACGAGCGCTCGAATCCGTGGGGCGTGACGGTGCAGTCGGTTGAGATGCGCGACGTGATCATTCCGCCGGCGTTGCAGGATGCGATGTCACGCGAAGCACAGGCCGCGAGAGAAAAACAGGCGCGCATAATTCTGGGCCAGGCCGAAGTCGAGATTGCCCACTCGTTTGAAACGGCCGCTCAGTCGTATCGCGATAATCCGACAGCGCTGCACCTGCGAGCGATGAACATGTTGTATGAAGGCTTGAAGGAGAAAGGTGCGTTGATGCTCGTGCCGAGCAGTGCAGTGGAATCGATGGGTATGGGTGGCTTGCTCGGCGCCGCAGCCCTGCGGCAACAAACCCTGACCGGCAGTGATGAGGTGCCGGAGTAAAGCGAGAGGTTGATATAGGTCCTATAGGACATATAGGACCTATATTTTACAGTTCAGGATCGATTCTGATCTTCATTCGCTGCAACACCTGAAGATCTTCTTCGGTGAGATCAAGCGTGCCGCCGTCCGCCTCGCTTTCATCGTCTCCGGCGTGAGGCCGCAAACCAATCTCGAGCCGGAGCGTCAGTTCCATCTCATATCCGGCTTCGCGCAGACGTTCAATGGCTTCCGCCACCTTCGTCGAGTTCTCGACTGACTCGTTGATCGCGCTGCCAATCTCGCGAACTATCTCTTTTGCGTCGTCATCGATTTCCATTGGTTGTTATGCTACGCCAGTCATTGGCAATCGGCAATTGGCAATTGGCAATGATAGACTTGGCCCTATGTTTGGAACCATCGGTATCCTGACTGGCGGCGGTGATGCACCTGGACTCAACGCCGTGATTCGCGCCGTTGTGAAGACTGCCACTTGCGAGCACGGCATGCGCTGCATCGGCATCGAAGACGGCTTCGAGGGACTACTCGGCGCCACGCGTACGCGCCACCTTTCGCCGAGCGACGTGCGCGGCTTGTTGCCGCGTGGCGGCACGATTCTCGGCACGCGCAATCGCGGAAAGTTTGTCGAACTCGTATGCGAAGGTACGACCCGCGACGTGGAAAGCGTTTACCAGGAAGCGATCTCGAACATGAAGATCGTCGGTATCGACGCGCTCGTGGTGCTTGGTGGTGAAGGCACGCTCACAATCGCCGAGGAGTTTGACAAGCGCGGCATTCCTGTTTGTGGAGTGCCGAAGACGATCGATAACGATCTTGCCTGCACGGAGCTCACGTTCGGTTTTGTCACGGCGCTGGACATCGCCACCGAGGCTCTCGATCGTTTGCACACGACTGCCGAGTCGCACGATCGCGTGATGATTCTGGAAGTGATGGGCCGTCACGCCGGTTGGATTGCACTTCACTCGGGCATCGCCGGTGGGGCTGATGTGATCCTGATTCCGGAGATTCCGTTCTCGCTCGACGTCGTCGCCGACAAGATTCGCGCGCGCGACCTGAGTGGCTCGAATTTCAGCATCATCGTCGTTGCCGAAGGCGCTTTGGAGATCGGGCACGAGTTGGTTTATCAAGACAAGGGTGATGGACTTCGTGCACCTCGTTTGGGTGGCATCGGCCAGCACCTGCAACAGGATCTCGAGAAAGTCACGGGACGCGAGACACGTTGCGTAGTCCTGGGCCACCTGCAACGCGGTGGCAGGCCAAATGCATTCGATCGTATGCTGGCGACCAATTTCGGTTCATCTGCGGTGCGAGCGCTCGCGGGAGGTAAGAGTGGCGTGATGGTGGCTTTGCAGGCCGGCGACGTCGTTACGGTGCCGCTCACCGAGGCCATCAAGGGTATCAAAACGGTGCCGCCGAACGGCCAGCTAGTCCGGACTGCCCGAGATACGGGGATTTCTTTTGGCGCTCCTGACGAGGCCAGTTATCATAAGCAACTGTAGTTTTGTATCGGATAAGGATGAAGCCGTGTCACAGGGAATTAAAGAGAAACTCCAGGGCGAACTAGACGAGCTGGAGACCGAACTTCGCATTCATTTGCCGAAAGAGATCAAGCGAGCGCTCGAGTTCGGCGACCTTCGCGAGAACTCCGAGTATCGCGCCGCGCTCGATCGGCAGAACGTGGTGAAGGCGCGAATCGTGGAGTTGCGCCAGCGCATCAGTGAGATAGCGTCGATCGATCCCAATAAAGTGCCGCGCGATAAGGCGTCTTATGGATCCACGCTCGTGCTCTATGACGGCGAGAAGGACGAGGAGGTTACTTATCGTCTCGTAACTCCGGAGGAGAGCGATCCGGCGCAGGGTTTAATCTCGACCACTTCGCCCGTGGGCAGAAGTTTGATGGGCAAGCAGGAAGGCGACGAGGTGGTTGTGCGGACGCCGGCAGGCGCACGCAACTTCGAGATCAGGCAGTTGCGTACGCTGCATGACGAACTAGAAGCCGGACAATAACTTACGACATATTTTCTTGAGAGAAACTCTTTAACCCGGCCGCCGCGTTTGAGGCATAATTTTCGGCGAAGGAGAAACGAACCTGACAGATGTTTGGGGCAAGCATTGGACGCGCTGCTCAGCGAATCATTGACGCGATAGTACGCTGGCTCGCTATCGGCCATATCAATCCAAATATACTGACCGTCATCGGCGTCTCTTTAAACGTCGGTTGCGGTCTTCTTTTTGGGATGGGCTGGTTTTTCTCCGCCGGTATCGCGCTCATCGTTGCCAATCTTTTTGACATGCTCGACGGGCAGGTGGCGCGCCTGTCTGGCCGCGTGACGCGGTTTGGCGGGTTTCTGGATTCCTCGTTGGATCGCTTGTCAGACATGGTGGTTTTCGTGGGTTTGATGGTCTTTTACGCTCGGGACATCGATCACTCGACCCTCAACGTTTTTCTCGCGGGCGCCGGACTAATGGGCTCGGTTATGGTAAGCTACGCCAGCGCCAGGGCCGAGAGCCTGATCCCCAAGTGTGATGTGGGTTTTCTGCGGCGCCCGGAACGCGTCGTACTCTTTATTATCGGGGCGCTTAGCACTCATCCAGGTTCGCCGAATTACTTTGCCAATCGGATGCCGGCGGTGCTTTGGGTACTGGCAGTCGGCTCATATTGGACCTTCGCCCACCGCATGTATCACACGTGGCGCGAACTGAATAAGGTAGAAGAAAAAACCGCGAACGTTGACGCCGAGGCTTCGTATGATCGGCCGAAACGCGCGGAAGTTGCGATTTTATAGGTCCTTTAGGACCTATTGGACTATTGATTCACAGAGGTAGAACCGCTTGACTATCTGTCCGTGCTGCGGCTTCAAATTCCACGGCGCTTTGAGCAGTGGTTGTAAACGGTGTGGCGCCCGCGCCATTGGTGATCCACTTCCCAGGCCGGCTTACGAACTTCCTTCTTACGGCCGCGCACTTGTGCTCGCTGTCACCGGCTCACTCGTAGTGCTGGTTTTCATGATTCAAACGATTATCGCCTTTGTGCAGCACTACGCCGGTTCATTCGGATTCTGGTCGTGGATTGCCGCCGGCGAAACTGCCGCCTGGCGTTTGAAGTGGATCGCGGTTCCGATCTTGTTCGTCGTGCTGTGGTTTGGACGAAAGTTGTACCGCTCAATCCTTGTTAAGCCTGAGCGTTTCTGCGGCGCGAAGTATGCGCGGCGCGGATTGCTCGCTTCGGCAACTGTCGCGATGCTGTTCACGATGCTGATCGGAATTACGGTGCCGGCCCGTTTGCGGCAGCGACAGCTCTCGAAAGAGGCCGCCATTCGTGCGCAGGGCTACACGATCGAACTCGCCCTGCTCGAATACAAGATTAAGTACAAGACTTATCCAGCCGACCTCAAAGACTTGAGCGACCGAATTCCTGATCCGGATGGCTCGCTCGCGGCGGCGCTCTCGAATATCGATCCCACTGCCTACCGGCCCAGCGTTGACGTGGCGGCAAACACCGCGGAAAAACCGCGCTCCCTCCGCCGTGTTGTCATCAGTAAAGTTTCACTTTCATCTGCCACTGACGACACACCGTCCGGCGGATTGGTGTTTACAAACTACGTCGTGATCCTTCCCGGTGAAGACAAGATTGCCGGCAATGACGACGACTGGGTTGTTCGCGACGGCATGGTCGGGAGAATTTCCGACTTCGCCAAAGGCGGCGTCGGAAGCTCGGTGTCGGCAGGCGCGCTGCAGCCATAGCGACTTCAATGTCGTTCCTCGATCGCTTTCGAAAAAAACCTGAAGACGAAGCCTCACGAATCGAGCGTCTCTCGAAAACTGGCCGTATGGCCGACGGTAGAATCATCGACGCAGTTTCAGATAACGACGGCCGCATCACCCAGGTCACCTACACCTACGTGCTCGCCGGCGTTCAATTTGAATCCTCGCAGGCACTCAGCGATCAACAACAAGCACGCTCCAACGACTACGCCCCCGGCAAACAGATCGTCGTGCGGTATGATCCAAGGCGCCCCGCAAATTCGATCGTGGTTTGAGATTTGCCATGTTTCGCAAAGTCCTGATCGCCAACCGAGGCGAAATCGCGATTCGCATCATTCGTGCCTGCCGCGAGCTCGGCATACGAACCGTCGCGATCTATTCCGACGCCGACGTCGAAAGCCTGCACGTGCGCATGGCGGACGAAGCGGTCTGGGTTGGACCAGCGTCGTCGAGCCAGAGTTATTTGAACATCGACGCCATCATGGCCGCCGCAAAGCAAGTCAATGCGGAGGCCATTCATCCGGGTTACGGTTTTCTCGCGGAGAGCGCTGAGTTTGCACGCGCCGTAGTGGCTGCCGGTTTGACGTTCATTGGTCCAACCGCAGAAGCGATGGAGATCATGGGTTCGAAAACGAGCGCTCGTCGTGCTGCGGTCGAAGCAGGCGTGCCGATCGTGCCGGGAACAGTTGAGCCATTGCAGTCATTCGCAGAAGCAAGCGCGACTGCCGAGAAGTTTGGTTATCCAGTGATGCTGAAAGCGGCAGCGGGTGGAGGCGGCAAGGGCATGCGACTGGTGACGAACAGCGCCGACCTCCGTTCTGCATTTGAAACTGCGCGAGCCGAAGCCGCCGCAGCTTTTGGTGATTCTTCGCTCTACCTCGAGAAAGCAGTCGAACGTCCGCGGCATATTGAGATACAGATCTTCGGTGACACGCACGGCAACGTGGTCCATCTCGGCGAACGGGAGTGCTCGATTCAGCGCCGCCACCAGAAAGTGATCGAAGAATGTCCTTCGCCGATAAACGATCCGGAACTCCGCCGCCGAATGGGTGAAGAGGCAGTGAAGATAGGACGCGCGGTGAACTACACCGGCGCGGGAACGGTCGAGTTTCTCCTCGCTGACGCCACGCGCGATTTCTATTTTCTCGAGATGAACACGCGGCTACAGGTTGAGCATCCGGTGACCGAACTGGTTACGGGTCGCGATCTCGTGCGCGAACAGTTTCGGGTGGCGACTGGCGCGCCGTTGTCGTTTGCGCAGGAAGACGTAAGCTGGCAGGGCCACGCGATCGAGTGCCGGATCTATGCCGAAGATCCGGCGAACAAGTTCTTTCCGAGTCCGGGCATGGTCACGCATCTGCGCGAACCAGCTGGTCCCGGCGTCAGGATCGACAGCGGCGTCACGCGGCTTTCCGAAGTTTCGATTCACTACGATCCGATGATTGCGAAGCTCGCGGTTTGGGGCCGCACGCGTCAGGAGGCAATCGAGCGTTTGCGGCGCGCGCTTGATGAGTATGAAGTTTCGGGAATCACGACCAATCTGCCGTTCTTCCGAGAAGTTGCCAAGGACGAGGAGTTTGTGTCCGGACAACTCGACACGGGCTTCATCACTCGTTTCAACGAGCGACGCGCGGCTGCAGCGCCGGAAGAGTTTAGTCAGGTAGAAAGTGATCTCGCAGCGATCGCGGCCGCGCTGTGTTACGCGCGTCAGAAACTAAAGACCTCCGTAGTCACGCCGGCAGTCAGGAGTCGTTGGAAAATGGCCGGACGACAGGCGGGACTGCAAGCTTTGACTTCCTCGAAATGGAGGAAGCCGTGAAACTGAAAGTTCTCATAGATGATCGCGAGGAAGATCTGTCGCTCAAACTCGAAGAGGGACGGATCTCTGCGCGCATCGGGGATCGCCTCTACGCGCTTCAAGTGCGAGAGATAGAAACGGGCGGTTATCTCTTTTTTCTTAACACCGACGTACACGAGTGTCGCGTCACCAAGCGTGCGGCGTCAAAAGATACTTTTGACGTAACTATTCACGGCCGCAGTCACGCAGTGACGATCACTGATCCGAAGCGTTTGCGCAGCGGGCAGAATTCGGATCGACATCATCACGGCGTCGCAGAAATCCTTGCGCCGATGCCGGGGAAAGTCGTCCGTGTGCAAACGGAAGCGGGTGCGACAGTTGATAAAGGCGCGGGAGTTGTGGTGGTGGAAGCAATGAAGATGCAAAACGAGATGAAGTCGCCACGTGACGGTGTGGTCGTGTCGATCAAAGTAAAGCCCGGTGATACTGTAAACGCGGGCGATGTTTTGGCGGTGATTGAATGATGCGCATTCTGCTCTGGGACATTGATGGCACGCTGATCCGATCCGCGAAGCTCGGAGGGTACAAGGAGTACACGATTCCCGTGCTCGAAGAGATCTTTGGTACTGCCGGCCGGCTTGCGGACATGCAAGTCTCCGGCATGACAGATTTGCAGATCGTTTTTGAAGCGCTGAGTGATGCGGGTGTCAGTCAGGACGAGATTCTGGCGCGTGCGGAATTGCTCGTTTCGCGTTTGACAGAGGAAGCGAGAAGAGTGACCGGCAACGGCGAGAAGTTTTTTGAACTGCTGCCAGGCGTGCGTGAAACACTCGAGGCTCTCGCGGCGCACGCGCGATACGAGTCGGCACTCGTGACCGGGAACATCAAACCGATGGCGCAACTGAAAATGGAGCTCGTTGGGTTGGACCAATTCTTCACGTTGCCGGGTGCGTTTGGCGACGAGTCACACAATCGCCGCGATCTTCCGGCGCGCGCGGCGGAGCGCATTCGCAAACATCTACAGATGGATCTCGCACCGGAGCAGTTCATCGTGATCGGCGACACGCCGAACGACATCGACTGCGCGCGTCACTTCGGCGCGCGCGCAGTTGCAGTCGGCACCGGTCGCATGTTTTCGCAAGCGGAGATACTCGCGTGCAAACCTGACGCGCTGCTGCCGGATCTCGCGGACATCGACCTGGTGCTGCGGACGCTTGAGGAGCTTTAGGCTTAAAGAGGTTCTATAGGACCAATAGGACCTATTAAATACGATGGAATCCCTTGAGAATGTCGTGGGTTCGCAGGCGCAGGATCACGGGGCGGCCGTGTGGGCACGTGGTCGGTGAAGAGGTTTGCAGGAGACGGTCGATCAGCCAGCGCATCTTTTCGGGCGCGAGCGGCATGTTGACTTTGATTGCCGCGTGACAGGCCAACGACGCTGCAATCTCATCGCGCAAAGTTTCACGCGCGCTACCCTTCTTCTCCGCGTCGACCGTTTCCAGCAACTCGAAGAGCATGTTGCGCGCTTCACTACCCGGAAGATCTGCGGGTACGGCTTTGATCGCAACGGTGCGTCCCGATAGTCGCATCAACTCAAAACCATACTTCTCCAATTCCGGCGCGAGATCGTCAAACACGGCCGCCTGCGCGGGCGTGAGATCAAACGTCTCCGGCACCAGCAACTGCTGCGACTCGCTGCGACGTTCCGCCTCGAGGGCACGATACTTGTCGAAGAGTACGCGCTCGTGCGCCACATGCTGGTCGATCAACAGCAACCCCTCATCGTCAGTGGCGATGATGAAGCTTTCTTCCAGTTGGCCCAGCGGGCGAATGTTTGCGTTAAGCGATTCGGGCGTGACTTCGCGCGCCAGCTTCTCGGCTGAGTTCAACGGAGGAAGGGGCACGGATGTCACGGTTTTAGTTACGGATTGGATCATCACTTCGATGTCGCGCGCGATCTCTTCGCCGGTCGGTTCTACAGGAACGCGCGGCGGTGCTGGCGGTGGAGGCGGCGGAGGCGGAACGAATTCGATTCGGGGTTGCGGAGCGACTGAGCTTACGGCCACAGTCGCCGTCATCACGGGCCCCGGAATTTTCGGCGGCTCAAGATTCTTCGGCGGCTCCGGCGGCGGCACGTAACTAGCGCTTGCGAGCGCGGCGCGCACTGCCTCACGCACGGCGTCGGCCACCGCGGCCTGTCGCCTGAAACGCACTTCGGTCTTCGCCGGATGCACGTTCACGTCAACTTCTTCGAGCGGCGTTTCGATAAACAGCAACGCCGCCGGATAGACGCCGTGCGGCAGGATCGATCGATACCCTTCCGACAACGCGCGTCCAATCATGCGATCGCGCACGAACCGGCGATTGACAAACAGATACTGCGAATCGCGCGAGGTGCGTCGATCGCGCGGCGCGGAAACGTAACCAGTCACGCGCGCCAGTTGCGCATCGCCCAAGTTCACTTCCAAAAGATTGTCGAGAAACTCCCCGCCGAAGATCTGGTAAGCGCGCTCCCGCAGATCTTTCGCGGGCGCTGCGCGCACAACCTCGCGACCGTTGTTTACAAACGTGAAGGCAATCTCCGGATGCGCCAACGCGTAATGCGTGACGAGGTTGGTGAGGTGATAAGTCTCGGTGGCTTCCGATCTGAGAAACTTGCGTCGCGCCGGAATGTTGAAAAAAAGATCGCGAACCGCGATTGTCGTCCCCCGCGGATGAGCCGCGTCTTTAACGTCGCGCATGCGACCGCCATCGATCGTCACCCGCGTCGCGGCCTTCGCGTCTTCAATACACGTCGTCAGCTCAACCTTCGCGACTGATGCAATCGAAGCAAGCGCTTCGCCACGAAAACCGAGCGTCCCGATCGCCGCGAGATCTTCCGTGACGCGAATCTTCGAAGTAGCGTGACGTTCGAAAGCGAGCACCGCATCGTCACGCACCATTCCCTCGCCGTCATCCGAGACTTTTAGCAGGCGACGCCCACCGGCTTCGATTTCGATCGTGATTCGTTTGGCGCCGGCATCGATCGAATTCTCGACCAACTCCTTGGCGACGGACGCCGGGCGCTCAACAACTTCACCAGCGGCGATTTGATTGGCGACGTGATCTGCGAGGACGCGGATTTTAGACATTAGTGACGATTGGTCAATAAGGTCCAAAGGACCTATAAATAAACTACCTCGTGCTCAGTAGCTGCTAGATTAATCGCGTTGAAGATCCACTCAATCACGTACGTGCCGTGGCGGGCCAGCAGCGAGGTGATGTTGATGTGACGTTCCTGTAGATCTTTGTTTGGGTAAAGCTGATCGAATGCACGCTGCAACTGTCGGTGCACGGCTTCGTCGCGCTCCATCTGTGCGCGCACGAATCGCGTGCGCAAACCTTCGAGCTGGTAGTTGATCTTTTTACGTCCAGTTTCGAGCGCACTCGCTAGAGTCGGATCGATCGACTCGAGATCCTGCCGCAAACGATCGAGCTCGTGATTGACGTTCTCTTCAGTATTCGCGAACAACTTCGCCGTGTTAGCGCCGAGATGCTCCTCGACAACACGCTTGATGACCGGTTCGAGTCCTTCAAAAAAGTCCCTCAAGGTCAGCCCATATCTCTCCAGCGTACGACCCGTGTGACGCTCGATCATCGTCAGACTCGAACGCGGCAGAATCGGCGTCGCTGGTCGCTCGAGCACGCGGTAGACTTCAGCGGTCTGCGCGAAGTATGCGATCTCCGCGGCGCCGCCATAGTAAGCAATCGTCGGCAACAGATAATCCTGGACCACCGCGCGCAGCGTGACATTTGGACTGAACTTTTCGGGCATCTCGCGCGCGAGTGTCGCAAGCTCGTCGGCCGTGTACTCCTGTTCGATATCCTTCGTTTTGTACTTTCCGTTTTCAACGCGCACCACCGCGTGTCGCGCGCCGTGCTCGTCGTGCAGGAACAACGGAAACGAATTCGCCGTGGCCAGCACCTGCGCGTGGTATCCCGCACTCTCCAACTCGCTGCTGCGCTTTTCAATCGCGGCTGCGATCTCCGGTGCGCGTTGCGCGGCTTCGGAATACAGCGGTGCCGCCAGTTTCTTCAACTCCGGATCGAGCGGATCGAGAAAGATCAAACCATAACGACCGAGCAACGACGTCATCATCATCGCGAAGCTCTCGGCGTAACCGCGACCAGGCTGCCAGGCGTCTTTCACCAACGTCTTCATATCGGCGGCGAATTCTGAATTCGGCAGCAACTCAAAAAGCTGGTCCACCACCGCAGCGATCGAATCGTCTACCACCACTTGCCCGACCGGTTGACCCTCGCGATGCAGCGCGTCAGTGACTTCGACATTCTTTAACTGACAATCACGACCAATCAGCTCGGCTTTCGCAACCTCTGCGAAGTCATGGTCTTCGGAGGCGATCCAAAAGACCGGCACTGCTTTCGTGTCTCTCTGTTGCAAACAACCGGCGAGTTTTACAGCCGAGAGTGCTTTGTAGATCGTGTAGAGTGGACCAGTAAACAAACCTGCCTGCTGACCCGAAACAACTGCGATGCAATCCGACTCGCGCAGGAGTTGAATGTTGTCGAGCGTGGCCTGAGCGGCGCCCCAGCGTCGATTCATCGCCTCGAGCGCATCGCAAACTCGGTTGCGATCGACGCGATAAGCTGCAAGCACTTCGGGCACGCGTTGCGCCAGCTCGTGATGATAACGAACGGCTGAAGGATAAAACTGTCGCAGGGCGAGCGGATCTTTCAGGTAATCGAGAAAGAGACTTGTTTGATGCGGGATCTGTTCGAACGGAAGCGTTTCGACATGCAATCCTGACTCTTCGGGGGTGCTATAACAAGCGGCTTCGGCTGTACTCAAGATGGTTCAGGCTCCTGCCGCCCATTCTACGTGGGATGCGGAAGTTGTACCAGCGGGCGCTCATAACGCCGCACATCGTCCAGCAGTTTTCCGATCTCTGTTCGTGCACTGTCGTCGGGAGGTTGCAGTGGTGCACGTACTTCACCACCACGGTAGCCCGCCAGGTCAAGCGCGGCTTTCAAACCGCCGAGGCCGAAGCGGGTCGTGACTGCGGTGGCAAGTGGCGTCAGTCTTTGCTGCAAAAGGCGGGCTCGCTCGAGTTCACCGGATCGGTATAAACGAAAGATCTCAACGCACAACTCCGGGACCACACACCCGACTGCGAGAATCGCGCCGGTTGCGCCGGCCTCTAGCGCATCGAGGAATACGGTCCCGTTGCCGGTCATCACCGCAAACTCAGCGGGACAAAGATCGACCGTCTGCTTGACTCGCGCAATGTCGTTGGAACTGTCTTTGACGCCGATGATGTTCGGGTGCTCGCTCAAACGAGCGACGGTTTCCGGTTCGATCTTGATACCGGTGAGTGCGGGCATGCTGTAAAGAAGGACAGGGACGGGCGCGGCGTCGGCGACGGCCTGGTAGTAACTGACAAGCGCGCCCTGAGTAATCGCGGTGCGATAGTAGTTCGGAGTGATGACCAGCACCGCATCCGCGCCGGCCGCCGCGGCTTTTGCGATCTCTTTGATCGTGCCGGTAGTGCTCTGTTGACCAGCGCCGACGATGAAAGACATCGATTGCGGAACGGCGGCGCGAGAAGTTTCAATCACTTCCAAATATTCGCGTTCATCAAGATGCACGCGCTCGCCAGTTGAGCCCAGCACGACATAGCCGGCGATACCCGTGGTGGTCCAGCGATCCAAATTGACGCGCAGGGCGTCGTAATCGATGCACTCTGAAGTGAAGGGCGTGGTGATAGGGAGAAGTATTCCGCGTAGCTTATTTAAGAAAAACGCGGTACTCGCCATCTAGCTTTAGAATTCCTCCGGGAAAGTTTGTTTCAACTTCTCTTCCAAAGCAGCCAGGATGTCCGGTTCGGCAGTCGCAGTAATGCCAGCAGCGGCAATAGCATCGCGCGTCTTGTTTCCGATGGCTCCATCCAGAGCTCCCAGCTCGTGACCCAGCCTGATCAGTGCACTCTGGATTTTGGCGGCGTTTTGGTTTTGAAAACGGTCCACTTGAACGCCAATCCACAGTATGGCACTCGCTGCCATCGCCTCGTAAGGTTTCATCTTTGTGCCACCCTTACCGTCACGATAGTACTGTCGCACTATACCGTGACTCCCGCGGCAGTCGAAATGCCAGGCCTCAGACAGTTTCTTGTTTGGCTCTGAAATGATGGGAGACAACTTATTGTCTGCAGCAATCTCCCAGAAATCCGCCAGAGTCAAGATATTGTCTTTTAGCAGCGCGCTGAGGTCCAGGTCAAAGGCGCGTCCGGCTTCATGCATGCTGCCTCCCGGAAGCGGACTAAAGATGCCCTTCTTGGCGTTTTCGATGTGAGCCTGAAGCTGCATGTCACGACTACGAAACATGTCTGACAGGAAGAGATCAATTCCCTTGGCAGCCAGCGCGTCTCTCACTTTCAAGACAGCATTCTTCATATCGGGAGTACATTGGGCCATCCGGTCAGGAAGGTTCAGACGGTTGTCGTGCTTGTCAAAGTAGATGGAAAGAATTTCGATGGGCAGCAGTGGTGATGGCATTTCGTACCTCCTAGTGTGAAACCGATGGTTAGCCGTTGAGCCGCGGGAGCAGGGCCCAAAGATTATGGTTTGCTGAACGGGTTGAATTTGGCGAGGATCGAATCCAGATCAAACGTAACGCCAAAATTTCCCCTGACTTCTTTCTCTTTGATCAATTCCGTGCGATTGGCAATACTGATCGACAGTGGGATCTTCAACGCAGTGCCTCTGATCGGAATCGTCAGCTTGAACTGTCCGACCGCGATATCGCCTTTTTTAATCACGTCGGTCGTTCCCTCGATTGGCTCATCGTTGAGGAGACGTTCATAACGCCCAGCAAAGCTCAACAGGAATTTCCCGCCCCCCGATACATTGCCAATCGGCTTGTCGATCTGTCCAGCGAAGCGGAAGTCGCGGAGTCTCTGTGTGTTTGGCGTAGTGGGCCGAGAGTTGTAGATGGTCAGCGACGCGTTGGCGGTGAAATCGATTGAGCCGTTGTAGGCACCTTTTTCTGCGAGAAATCGGAAGTTGGAAAGGCTGGGCCCTGTAACAGGACGCTCGTTGTTGTAATCGAAGGTCGCGACCCAGCCGTTCTGGATCTCGCTAAGGATGTCGTTTTTCTTATCTAAGAAGGCCGTAAAGTCAGTGGCGATATGTTCGAGTGTCTCCTGCTGCTCCACTGTCAATGGAAGTTGCTCGAGTTTGGGGAGTTCTGCAATTAAAACTGCTTTGATCTGCTCCAAAGTTGTTGCGCTTGCCAGAGCCGTATTCAAGTCACTCTGCCAGGTAGTGACGCCTGGCAATCGACCGGTCTTGATATCGTCGACAAATACACTCAGAGACGCCGCGAGATTGGCAGCTTGTTTCTGCGTGAGATCAATCCATTTACTGGTGTATCTGCTGTCGCGAGGGTCGCGTTGGTCTACGATGTTGTATCTGAACGAGAAGCCCGAGAGTTGCTGTTTGCTTCCAGTGAAAACACCGGGTTCAGAACCTCGGCTGGTATCGAAAGACAGGCCGAAAGACAATTTGCGAAGGAATTTTGTAAAGTCGTCCTGGTTTTGAAAGCTACTAATAAAACCCTTGTTCGCCATTGCTTGAACGAGTCCAACCGGATTACCCGTGAAGGTAACGGTCGTACCGTTGATGTCTCTTGTGAGCCCACCGTGCTCAACTGCAAAACCAAACACCGCCGGAACACCTGCCTTGGATACCAGTGACGTGCTCCCCGCACTGGATGCGCTGGAGCTGACGTTTTTTGCGTTATTTGCGTTTTCAGCCTGTGCAACAAGTTCCGGGATCGCAACGTCCGAAAGTCTTTTTCGAGTAATCGCCATCACCATCATCAGCGTGTATCGGTCAGCAGCTACCGTCGCATCGATAGCATTAGATCCCGGAAGTTTGTTTTTGGCCTTAAAGATGCGGCACGTTGCTGCCTTTATTTGTGCAGCAAACTCAGTTCCAAACGTTCGCTGGTCTACGTTAATGCCAAGACACGGATCCTGGCCCGCCGCTGGCTGAGCGGCAACTGGTGCCGGCTGAGTCGCGGCGGGTTGTGCGACGGCAGGGACGCTCGACGCGGATGTCGCACTACTTGTCAGGTTTGAAGAATCGCTCCCGCCATTCGTGGCTGAGGGAGCTTTCTCGGTAGAGGCACCGCCATTCGAGGTTCTGATGACAGTAACACTGCCAGTGTTGGCTGAAGGCGTTGGACCACCTGCTGTGGTAACAGCAGCCGCATTTGGCGCACCGCTGACTTGTTGCATTTCTTCTGTGAGCTGCCTAATCGTCTCAGTGAGGTTGACCTGTTCCGCCGCCGATGCGGGATTCTGCAACTTGGAACGAAGAGCATCCCGTTTCTGTCGGAGCAAAGCATGAAGCTCGCCTCGTTTTTCAAACAAGAGTTCACTCAGCTGCTGACGCGTCTCGACCGGGATATTTGCGTCACCACTTAAGCCCTCCAGCTTTTGAACGGTCGCTCGCATTTGGATAATCTTCGATTCTTCGACCTCCTGTTGGGCCAGGACGGAACTGAAGAGCGATAGAATCAAAACGGTGACGATGAAAATAGGCTTGAGTCGCATTTAATCCTCCGGCGGTAGACTAGCAGACTTGAGTTGTCAATGTTGGTCTTTAGAGAATGTCGAAAGTGTAAGAAATGGCTCCGACAGAAACGCCAAATTGGTTGAAGATGAAAAAGGATTCTGGTCCTCCACCGCTTCCGTTGACGTGAATGTCGAAGGCGCCATCCGCTCCTACGAAATTAAACACCAAAGTCAGCACAGTCGGATTCTTACCTGCTTTTTGCAATGTGAACGTGAATGGATTTGGCAGAACGCCACCGGGCACGCCATCACGAGCGAAAGCGACTGTGTCCCCGGGTTTCTTTGACACCGCCCTGACTGAGATTTGCTCTCCGTCTGTTCCAGTCAAATCGAGTGGATTGTTGTTTCGAATCTGCATGATGCTGAGAACCTCCAAGTAAGCGAAAATGAAATAAAGGCTATGTGGTACTGTGGCGAATGCAACGATCCTAAACAGAATGGCAAGAATCACGCGTTCTGATAACTAATGGCGAAGACCTAAAAAACGTTTCAGTCGAGCGAGGAGATAAACGTGGAATTGAACTGACCTATTGCTGAGCCGCGATAATATCTTGATCGTTTCTTCACTGACAAGATTTTCATGCACCCGAAAATCGGCGTTGAGTCTTTGCGCCTTTGCCTGAAACTGGTTTAATTGCACCTCAAAACCATGCCAAACTATCGCTTTCTCCAACTCGACGTTTTCACTGACCGCGCGTTTTGCGGGAATCCGTTGGCCGTGTTTCCCGAGGCTGACGAAATTGACAGCGACGTGATGATGAAGATCGCGCGCGAGATGAATCTCTCCGAGACCGTCTTCGTGCTCAAACCCGAATCTGACAACGTCCTGCGGCGCCTGCGTATTTTCACACCCACGCGTGAAATTCCGTTTGCGGGCCATCCGATTGTCGGAACGTGGGCCGCACTGGCCCAGGAAGGTGTCGTGCCGGTCCCCGAAGGCGGCAACGGCTGGCAACGCATCTTTCACGAAATCGGAATCGGAGTGTTACCGGTTGATGTCGAATTCAAAGACGGACGGCCCGTGCAGGTTGTCATGACGCAGGGAAAGTTTGAGATCCTGAACGAGATCGACGACGCGCACGAACAATCGGAAGTCGCACGAGCGCTCGGACTCGCGCGGGAGGATCTCGATGAGAGTCTTCCGATTCAGGTGATCACGACCGGACTCTCCTGCCTTGCGGTTCCGGTTCGTTCGCTTGCAGACTTGCGCGATTGTCGCGTGAACGCCTCGTTGCTGGCTGACATCTACACGCGACACGGCGGCACGGGATGTCACGCGTTCACGCGCGAGACACTCGAGGTAGGCGCGTCACGTGCGCACGCGCGTTTCTTCGCTCCAGCCGACAACATTCCTGAAGATCCGGCGACGGGCAGCGCGTGTGGAGCGTTGGGCGCGTACCTTGTTCATCATGGTGGATTGAGTTTGGAGCCGGAGAATGGCAGATATAAATTCGTGATCGAGCAGGGCGACTTTATTAACCGGCCCAGCCGCATCAATCTCGATGTGAAAGGCGAAGCTGGACGCGTGGAAGAGGTGAAGGTTGGTGGGCAGGCCGTGCTGGTCGCGCGCGGGGAAATTATTTCTTAACAAATGCTTGATCTACTCATCATCGGCGCCGGTCCTGCCGGACTCTCCGCTGCGGAGGCGGCGCAGCAGCACGGTCTCGATTATCTCGTCATCGAGAAAGGCACGATCGCGAACACGATTCGACAGTACCCGGTCGGGCGGACCATGTTCTCTACGCCCAATGAAGTGGAGATGCATCAAGGCACGCTGAAACCCGTGCGAGAGAAACCGACTCGCGAGGAGATGTTGTCGCACTATATTCACTTCGTCCTCAATCTCGATCTGCGAATCAACACCCAGGAAGAAGTCATCGCCGCAAACGGAAATATCGACGAAGGTTTCGTTATCAAAACGGATCGCAGCGAATACCAGGCGGCGCGCGTCTTGTTCGCCATCGGCGCGATGGACATACCGCGGCGTCTGAACGTTCCCGGTGAAGACCTGCCGAAGGTCCACCATCTGTTCGTCGAGCCTTACGCGTACATACGCAAAGACGCACTCGTTGTCGGCGGTGGCAACAGCGCCGCAGAGGCCGCACTGTTTCTTTCGGAAGAAGGAGCGCGAACAACCATGGCCATCTGGCGCGAAGACTGGGAGAACCGCGATCCCAAGGCCGGCGCGATGAAACACTGGGTGCGAACGCCGCTTGAAGCAGAGATCGAAGCGGGACGCCTCAGAGTCATTCTTTACAAACACGTCGACGAGATCACGGAACGCGAGGTGAAGTTAACCACTGAGACAGGCGAGGTGCGGACGCTTCCCAACGACGTCGTGTTTGTACTCGTCGGCAGTGATGCTGATCTGACGTTGTTGAAACGACTCGGAGTGAAAACAGAACCCGGGAAACTCTCGGAAGTTCCGGTTTATGATCCGGAGACTTTCGAGACCAACGTGCGCGGCGTTTACGTCGCCGGGCACTTCACACACGCACGCCACATCAAAGCAGCAATCGAGGTCCCGCGTCGTATAGTTCCGCTGATTGCGAAAGAGCTGAAGGCAAGCAAGTAAGTTTCACTAATTCTCGATAACGTCAGTCTTACGACGCGCCACGCCGGTCTGATATGCGGCCGCCTCGACTTCACGCGCGACCGCTTCCGCGACGCGCTTATCAAACACCGAAGGCACGATGTATTCGGGGTGTAGCTCAGTATCGCTGATGATGCCCGCGATCGCATTCGCAGCAGCAAGTTTCATCTCTTCGTTGATGCGCGCGGCGCGGCAGCCGAGTGCGCCTTTGAAGATCCCCGGAAAACTGAGAACGTTGTTGATCTGATTCGGATAGTCAGACCGTCCCGTGGCCATCACTGCGACATACGGCGCGGCATCCTCCGGCATAATCTCAGGAACCGGATTGGCCATCGCAAACACGATCGGTTTCTCAGCCATCGCCTTCACATCCTCAGCATCGATCACACCCGGAACCGATAAACCGAGAAACACGTCGGCGCCTTTGATCACCTCATGAACCGTTCCCTGCTCTCCCTCGGGATTTGTGTTCTGCGCGTACCAGTCTTTCATCCAGTTCATGTTTTCCCGGCGGCCGCGATAGAGCGCGCCCGTTTGATCGCAGCCGACGATGTTTCGCGCGCCTGCCGCCATGATGATCTTCGTACACGCGACACCAGCCGCACCAACGCCGTTTACGACAACTTTCACGTCGCTCATCTGCTTGCCGACTAACTTGAGCGCGTTGATCAGCGCGGCCAGCACAACCACAGCCGTGCCGTGCTGGTCATCATGGAAAACTGGGATATCGAGCTCCTCGCGCAGTCGCTCTTCGATCTGAAAGCAACGCGGTGCGGAGATGTCTTCGAGATTGATCCCGCCGAAAGTGGTCGAGATTGCCTTAACCGTGCGCACGATCTCGTCGGGATCTTTCGTATTCAAACAGATCGGAAACGCATCCACGCCGGCGAACTCTTTGAACAACATTGCCTTGCCTTCCATCACCGGCAACGCCGCTGCTGGTCCAATGTCTCCGAGTCCGAGCACTGCAGTTCCGTCGGTCACGATCGCAACGGTGTTTTTCTTGATCGTCAGTGTGAAGACTTTATCCGGCTCTTTGTAAATCGCGTCGCAAATGCGCGCGACGCCTGGCGTGTAGGCCATCGACAGGTCGGCACGGGTTTTCAACGGCACCTTCGAGACCACTTCGATCTTTCCGCCGAGGTGCATCAGGAAAGTCGGATCGGAAACCTGAAGCAGCTCGACGCCATCGACGTCCTTGACTGCCTCGACGATCTGTTCGCCGTGTTTGCTAGAGACCGAGCTGACGGTTATGTCGCGGATGATGTAGTCGTTGCCGACTGTGACGATGTCGATGGCGCCGATGTCGCCGCCGGCGCGGCCGATGGCCATCGTCAATTCACCAAGCGAGCCGGCACGTGAGGAAAGCCTGACGCGCAAGGTCAAACTGTAACTCGCGCTGGGTGTTGGTTGCATATGTTACGCAGATTACACTGATTTCAATATCTGTGTAATCTGTTGATGCTTTCCTGTAACTTTCAACGACCTTTGTCCAAGCAAGCGATAAAGCTCGAGTGCATCTGCCAGGTCACTCTTCTTGAGCGCGGCGAGATGGCGTTTAACGGTCTCGACGTCGCCGCGTGAAAAGGTTCCGGTCAATGCGTGGGCCGGGTCTTTAGTCTCGAGACTACGAACGGTGCTCGCAATCAGTGGCGTCAGAACGTCGCGCGCCTGCTTCCGACTAAGACCGCAGTGCATCAACATCTCCAGGGCTACATCAAACAGCGCCACGACGTTGCCGGAGACCATGACTGCAGCAGCGTGATAGAGCGGTTTATCTTCCGAACGGATCGAAAAGCTCTGCCCACCAAGGTCGCGCACAATCTGTTTTCCAATTCGCAGCGCCGTCCGATCACCTTCGACACTCCAGAACGCTCCGGCGAGTGTGGCATTGGTATCGCTCACGGAAATCAACGGGTGGACCGAACCAGTATGCCATCCACGTTTTCGTAGTGGCGCGAGCACGTCTGCCGACAACGCGCCGCTGGTGTGAAGTGCTGTTGCATCGAACTTAAGAGCGCTCAGTTGAGCAGCGACATCAGCGATCTGATCGTCGGGAACTGTAATCAGAAACACGTCAGCCGCGTGCAACGAAGACAATTGTTTTGCGGCCAGGACCTGTGGTTTCCCGTCTAATAATTTGGCCGCCTGACGTGCCTTTTTAGCACGTCGCGCAACGAGCGATTGGATCGAATAACGAGAGTGCAAAAGTGCCACACCCAGCGCCGTCCCAAGACGACCGGTTCCGATGATGGATACGTGCGGCTTTTGCTTTCTTTTCGCGTCGGGCATAGGTATATTTAACGTGCAATCGCTGAGTTCATTTTCAGACGCGAGTAACTATCCCCTCCGGGCCGGGAACTTGTATCGGCCACACAACCAGCCGCCGGACCTGTGCATCATAGACTGCGCGTCAGGATTTAGCGAAAACATCAATCGTAGACCCCTGCCCTCAGGTCATCGCAAACTTTGGAGGTTTTTGAGATGAACAACTTCTCCCGTGTCACGAGTGCTTTGGTTTTAACCGCTTCGCTACTGGCAAGCTCAGTGGCTGCGGTCGGGCAGCAGACGTCGACCACCAAGTCGACGGATCAGGCTCAAAAAACCAGCCAAACCCAGACAGACACCAAATCAACAGAAGCACAACCAGCCGACGCGAAGGACGCAAAGACCGAGCAGAAGGCGCCTGCACCCACAATAGCCAAATCGACCAAGCCGCTTTCGACTGACGAAAACCCGGACATGATCGGGAAGCGGAATATCAATCACGGCATCATCGCAAAAATGAGTGGGTCGACGGAAAAGGAAGTGCGTCAGGGTCGTGAGGCAGCCGCGGAAGTCGATCGCCAGGCTAAGTTCATCGACGATCCAGTGATCACTGAGTACGTGAATCGCGTCGGTCAGAATATCGTTCTGCACTCCGATGCAAAAGTGCCATTCACGATCAAGGTCATCGACTCTGACGAAGTGAACGCGTTTGCTCTGCCGGGCGGTTTCTTCTACGTCAACAAGGGATTGCTTCTCGCAGCGGACAACGAAGCGGAACTTGCGGGCGTGATGGCCCATGAGATTGCGCACGTCGCCGCACGGCACGCAGTCGAGAACCAGACGAAAGCAAGCTTGCTGGAGTATGCAGCACTCGGCACTTCGATATTCCTCGGCGGCATTCCGGGCATGATTTACCAGAACACCGCCGGTATCGGATTGCTCGGCATCTTCATGAAATTCAGCCGCAGTGCGGAAGAGGAAGCCGACAAACTGGGAGTGCAGTACATGTACGCCGCCGGTTATGACCCGGGCGCGATGGCCACGATGTTTGAGAAACTGGAAGCGAAGAACAAGAAGAAGCCGGGTTTCATCTCGCGCGCTTTTGCCACTCACCCGGCGCCACCGGATCGCAGAGCTGCAGCACTCGCGCTGGCCGCAAGGTTCCCGGAACACGAGGAATATGTGATCAGCAGTTCTGAGTTTCAGCGCGTCAAGGCTCGTCTACTAAGACTCTCCAACGCGCGTGCTTCGACAGCCGGTACGATCGCGCCCGGTGACGAAGGTGGAGCACCCGGAAGGCCGACGTTGAAACGTCGCCAGCCGACCCCGGACGACGGCACCACGGCTCCGGCCGACGGCGAGCAGCCGAAATCGACGGAAGCGCCGCCCAAGTTGAAGAAAAACGACGGCGGAACGACCAAAACTCCCGACAAGCCGTAACCGTTTGTGGTAAGTTAACAGCGAGGGCCCTTCGGGTTTCCGGAGGGCCCTTTTCTCTGCGGCAGAGATGAACCCGCCTGCGCGGGTTGACAATTTTTTGGGCCGTTCTGTATTCTAGCCGTTCGCGTTTTATTCGCTGAAAACAGAGATAGTTAACTATGTCGACATACTTCCCCAGCGGCAAGGAACTCGCTGGAAGACGAAAATGGTACGTGGTAGATGCGAGCGGTCAAACCG
>Ga0126376_10000007_pt1 | contig 85900 bp, 70 predicted proteins | sample PanSoiMetPlot_15_FD_92760 | JGI IMG/M metagenome (GOLD analysis project Ga0126376, IMG submission 92760) | Tropical forest soil microbial communities from Panama - MetaG Plot_15 | ecosystem: Environmental > Terrestrial > Soil > Tropical forest > Bulk soil | place: Panama | collected 2016-02-17 | reverse complement strand
AGCATGGCCGCCATTGCGATCGCCGCATCGACTGCATTGCCACCGCGTTTGAGAACCTCAAGACCCACTTGCGAGGCGAGCGGTTGGCTGCTGGCAACCATTGCATGTTGGCTCCGCACAACGGATCGACCAGGCTTGACCAGGAAGGTTCGGCTTTTGTGTTGGGCCACGAGATGAATGTTTGTCATTAGCATTAGAGCCATCAGCGCAGTTGCAATGTAGATTCGAGCCACTGCTCGTGGCAATGGAATTATTGTCGTTCGGGACACGGGCGAACCCTTCCAACCAGCGTCACGTCGCGTTGGTCCAAGTACTGACTGTTTCAATGCTTAGGAAAGGGGCGTCAAACCAGAACACATTGACGCGCGAATTGTAGCAAATCAGTAGTTACTTCCGGGCTGCAAGAATTTCGGGTGGCCACGAAGGGCCGCCCCTAACAACCCGCTCTCAACTACTGCAATCTGAGCATCAATCGGCTTCGTCGTTGATATCGGGTGCTAGCGAGAAGTCGAGTGTGTCGATAATCCGTTCACCCGCATCAGCGCGTCGCACGAGGTCCGCGAGCCACGGGTCGTTTAATTTCCAAAGCATAACGAACAATGTTTCGCCACCGCGGATCGATCGAGCTGTCGTTTATCACTGACTGAGCGCGACGTCGGAGAGCATCGCTGATTGTTAATGGGTCGGTTACATGAGGTTTTTCTTCGTGCGCTGTTGCGCTAACATGACTAGTCATGGTCTTCATCCTTTCTTTGGAAGGTTGAGGTCCTAGGGTCGGCTTTGTGTTGTTACCACAAGTCGGCCCGCTTCTTTTTTGGAGGGGTCCTGAGCAACATAGCACAAAAATTTTCGCTTGCGTGAGTTCCTCTTAGTTCAAGTAAGGCTTGAAGAGCGTCCCCGTAGAAAGTTTTTCTCGCCAATGGAACTTCATAGCAATCGGCTGCCGAGGCAAGAAACTTGAGAAGCCAGGGATACACTGGTACGATTCGATTAATGTCGGAGCGAAGCAATGCCTTTCACCGTTAAAGACCTCATTGCAAGTCGGCCTGAACCGATTACTGTCAGCCGAAACGCATCTGTACAAGACGCTCTCCGTTTAATGATCGATGGTGATTTTAGTCAACTACCCGTCGTCGACGCCGATGGAACGGCGGAGGGAATGATCACTAGTGACTCGATCACTAGGGCTCTCAGTCACTTTGATCTGACGATAAAACAGATGCGGGTATTCCACGCTATGACTGAGGTTCCCATGTATGATCCGGAGGACGAAATGCTCGGATTGCTCGATGATCTTAAGAACACGTATGCGGTCCTCGCGGTAGACAAGAATAAGCGGCTAATTGGGATTATCACGAGCTACGACACGACTGAATACTTTCGCCGGCGCGGTGAAGACATGATGTTACTTGAGGACATCGAGACAATGCTCAAGGATTATATCCTGGCCGTCTTTCAGGATGACTCTGGTACAGTTGACACCCAAACACTGGAATTAGCAATCGAAGAGATTTCTGAAAACAATTCAAAGCTAAGAGGTCCATTTGGCCAAGCATTAGAACATTATGTGAAAAACGGCGCGGTAGATGTTGTCGTAGACCAGCAACGCGCAGAGGAAGCTTTCTCCCTGCACCTAAATCCAGAACAGCAACCGCGCCCATTCGATAAGTTGTCTCTCAACGATTACATCGAATTATTTCTATATAAAGCACGGTGGGAACGATATAGATCGGTATTCGATCTGGACGCCAGCGCCTGCCGGAAGCTGTTAGTCGCGGTGCGAGACATTCGCAATGAACTTGCGCATTTTCGGTCTGAGATGACTCCACACAAACGGGAGCAATTGAGGTTTTGCAAGGAATGGTTAGCGAGACATCAACCACAGATTTCGTTAATCGTCTCACGCTCACCTGCCAGGTCAGATGGACAACCCAGCGAAGCGGCCCGGCCGGTAGATCCGGTCCGCGAAAACGGGACGCCATTTTTGGCTGACCTAGTGACTAATGTTTTAAAGGTTATTCGGCTCGGTAAATTGGATGATAACGAAGATATCCCCCTACAGTTGGTCGAATCGGAGGAAGCTCGTGAAAGTCGATATACACCTTTGGCTCTCTATCTGCAAACTCTCCCGTTGGACCACGATATAGAGGAGAGGTCGTTCGAAGACATTGAATTGCTTATCGGTGGACGATTACCACCATACGCAAGACAACACCGATCCTGGTGGGCTAATGATTCAACGGCCCACGTGCAATCCATTCAGTGGTTAGCTGCCGGTTGGCGAGTTTCATCAGTCAACATGTCGGGCGAGCGAGTTGTGTTTAGCAGGGTAAAGGAACGTGAACAATCATACATTGAATTCTTTAGCCAATTGCTGGCCGACTTGCGCCGAACGAACGATATTCCAATCAGTTCGATTTCACCAGATGGTCAGAGTTGGATAAATGTTCTGCGTATAGGTAGCCACGGTGAAGGCAATGCGTCCTTCCTTAGTTTTTCATTTGCACGCAGGGGACAATTCCGAGTTGAGCTTTATATCGATCAGGGAGACAAGGAGCGCAATAAACAGCTCTTTGATGGTCTCCAGTCACGCGCAGAGAAAATCGCAAGCAAAGTTGGTGAGAACTTAAGTTGGGAAAGACTAGATAATCGACGCGCGTCCCGCATAGCTGCTTACCGATCGGGTACCATCACCGACAGTCCTGAAGTTTTGTTGGAGCTGCGCCAATGGGCCACTCTGACCATGATCAAGTTCTACAACGTATTCCGCCCATTACTTTTGCACATGGGCGATACCGCTTGATATTTGAGCTCCATCACGATTAGATTCGCCAGCCTTTCAATAAAAGAATCGCGCACGAGTTCGTGCTCAATCTCTGCCGACGCTGTGCGTTTGCTAACTACTTATCTGAAATGAAATGAAAATGCCACTTAATACATTACAGATAGGAATTTAAGAGGTCTTTACGCAATCACCGCCAAAGGAGATTATCTAATGGAAACTATCATCCGTTTCCTGAAGGACCTTATTCCCTGGAAAAAGATTCAGGAATTTCTAGGCCAGCTTTACAGTCACCAACCATTGGCACTCAGTGTCGCAATTCTCCTGCTTGCTATCTCTCTTGCGCTTGGCGGTTTTTATTTGCACCGATCTTCGGAATACGACGAGATCGTCAGGAATACCCTAAGTTCTGATATGGAAGCCACTCCACAAAACTTTAAGGGACTAGAGGCTTTTATCTTCTCTACGCTCAAACAAACATCAGATGTTGACGTCAGCAATGAATTAAAGCACGAGTACTTGCACAGTAAGTTTTACGAGGTGTGCGAAGCTCTACAAACGCGTTTGGATGCCTATCCCGCTGAGCGTGAGAAGAAAATCGCTGAGGTTAAAGTTCAGGTGGCAAAAGGCAATAATGAAGGGAAAATTTTAACCGACACAATAAAACCCGGCTTCCTTTTCCTCCCAATACACGTGCTAAGGACATCCTTCCCACTCGAAGATCTGGATAAGCTCAAAAGCGATCGTATCTCAGATGAAGATAAAGCCAAGATCTTCAATCCCAGTCTGGCCAGTGACACGGAATTAAAAGACGATATAGCGTTAACGGGCTTCATCGCAAACGAGCTACACAAATTAGCGGCCACTCCAATCGTAGAACCCAAATCTCGAAGGCTTCGGGATCTTCTCCAAATTACCCCGGCCCAGGTTTACATAATTACAAAGAATGGCATCAACAGAATCTTTAATACTCAGATAGACGACCCCGAGCTCTATTATGGAACTCAGTTTCCGGCGACGACCTTCTTTCCCAGTCGACCATACTTCTGGCCCACTTTCCTCAACGAGGACACAGAAGACGATACCAAACATAAACACTATGGAAATCGAATCATGCCCGCGCCCGATGAAAAGACTGTCGGCAAATATTTCTACGTTACTCGACCATATCTGGATTTGGCAGGAAATGGGATCGTAATCACCCTGACACGTGGGCTATATGTCAATGGAAAGATACAGGCTGTCTTATGTTTCGATCTTCCTTTTGTAAAGGTCGGAAACAACGTTTATAAGATCTTGCAACAGGGCGTTTACAGATATGAGGGTGAAATAATGCCGGTAGTCTGCGATATGAGTCCCGGAAAAGAGATCCACTGTTATAAGGACCCTGCGATCGACACTAGTCAAACGAGTAGTTCTGAGAGTTCGCTATTGAATCAAATAGAACAGTACATACGAAACCGTAGTATCCCTCGTGAGAGATCCGAGATTGCCGGCAATCTTCAAGTCTTACCCGGTGGGGAAAACGTCGATTCAATGCATATTTCAGTTCCGATCGCAGCTGAAATATCAAACAACCAACAAAAGGCAAAGCTCGCCCTCATCAACATCGATTTCATCAAGTACAAAACGAAAACCTCAATCTTTGCTGCTGCCGCGTCTATTTGCTTTGCTGCGATGGTCATTCTCCTCACCTATCTATGGGGCGCGACTGTTCGTAGCAAGCGGGAATACCAGGAGGCGTTTAGTCAGGTGGCAGGAGTCATGTACCTATCGCCTACTCCTTACGTTCGCCTTGATTCGGAAGATCACATAGTTGACTGTAGTCTCTCGTTTTGTGAAAAGCTTGGTTATCCACCCAACGGAAATTCAGTTAAGGATATGCAGAAACATACGTTTGGGTCGTTGTGCGCCGATGAAAAAAGTATCAATCAGTACAAAACAGTGCAGCAGGCTAGAGCAAAGGGTGAGAAGGTTGAACCGTATCCTTTGAATTTGAGGGGTAAAGATGATTTGGTCGTTGCGGTTAGTGTATGCAGTGCAGCCGTGCCGTCTGCCTCAAAGGGATTATTCCCGGAAACATTCGGAATAATCCTGGACCAGGACGGCGACCTACAGAATGCGGAACCACCTTCTGGCCAGGAACGGGACAATGTCCGGCCCCTTAAAAGGGCGTGAGTCAATAAATATCCCGTCAGTCAGGACTTGTAACGCAAAGCGCTTCGAAGATCACGGCTGTGCTCTGACAAGCGGAGGTTCTTACGCGGTAGTCAAGAGAAAGCCGTTTACGCGGTTTTGAGGGTCGCGTGTGAAGCGAATGCCACCGGTACCCGTTGCGGAGAAGGCGTCCGCGATTTGGTTGACCAGAGGTGTGACGCTAAAAGATTGAAAACGACCGACAAGTATGCTTCGCCCACGGAGTTGGCTGTACTGTACGTCGGCCTCGGCGATAAAGAAGCAGCTTTTCAATCGCTTGAGCGAGCCTATGCCGAGCGCGATCCTCGATTGGACGAACTGAAAGTCGAACCCTATTTCGACTCGTTACGATCGGATCCGCGCTATCAGGAGTTACTAAATAACATGCATTTCCCGCAGTGAATTTTGGAGACTGTTGGGTTCTCTATCCACAGATTACGCAGATTCTATAAATCAATCTGTGTAATCTGTGGATAAGAGTGTGAAAATCAGGCGCTACCTAATTAGTTCGTGTTCGGCTGGGAGATCGTACCCGTATACGTCCCCAGAGCGGTAGCGGCGCACTGGTCGATCTGCGTGCTGATTGTCCCGCCCCCTGTGGCGTTGGCGAACGCGCCGGTGCCACCAGTCACAGTGAAAGTACCCGTGGAAGTGAACACACACTTATCTTTCGAAGTATCAAACTGTCCACTGGTGGAAATGAACACACTGTCCTTCTCGTTGGCGCCGATGAAGACCAGGGTGGAGCTAAAGTTTCCTTGATTATTCTGGATGCGCGTCGCCGGCCCCGTGAAGTCTCCCAGGTGTGTCGCCTTGCCAGTAACAGTGCCATCCAACTGGGTCAGTCCGCCAGGCAGCTTCGTCACGCTCGTGATCACGGCCGTGCCGATAGCAGCGAACGGCACTTGATCGTCAGGGGCGGTTACAGTGTTCGATCCCTTAGTTTGAACGAGCGCGGCGCTAGTTCCGAAGACAATGAGAAACAGCGCTGCGCCAGACGTGAGTTTTGAAAACTGTTGAGGGAAATTCATTTGCATACTCCTTTATTTATGGTGGGCCAGATGAGCGTTCTACAGTTTGGGAGCGGCAGATGAACACGGATATTACTCTATTTACTATTTAATTGCGCGGATCTATTATTCGCCCGTCTCATAACGGTCTGGCTGTACTCCCTCGCCCTTCTCACGATCGAGTAGGCCGCTCAATCTTCTACGCCACAAACACCTCAGGAGGTTTGTGATGTTCAAAAGAATTCTGATCGCAACAGTCGGGATGGTCCTAATCACCGTTTTAGCTATGACGTCCAACGTCAATAGCGAGGGCCGGCCACACGGTGACATTCACGTCGATTGCTTCGATCACGATCAGCCGCAACTATGCACTCGAGTAGTCGAAGAGTTGATTGCTGACTTGGGCCACTTCAATGAGGCTTTCAATCCTCCCGACCTCGATCGACTTGCCAAATTCTTTCATGAGGACGCGATCGTGTTCAGCCGTGGCCGGTTTTTCGTCGGCCGTGAGGAAATTAAGACCGAACTCCTAACGCCTCTCGTGGCTGGTGTTAGCGGTGCGACGGTTGATATATCGGCCTTCCGGTTTCAGGTCATCAATCCCAACTTAGTGATTGCTTACGGCTCACCGAGGACAACCATCACACTTCCCGGCGGCGGCACCGTCACGCTCCCGCCGTTGACACAGAGCAACACCTGGATCAGGCAGTCGGAAGGCGGTGAGCGGAGTTTCGTGCTGCTTACCGATCACAACGGCGGCTCCGAAAGAGCCTTAACCGATGTCGGGTCAAGCGACATCCATCCCGACTGTGCGAACCACCATGAGCCGCGACTATGCAATCGCATGGTCCAGGAGTTGACGGCGGAGCTGAATCGACTCAACGACGCATTCAGCTCATCGGATCCTGATGAACTGGCAGCGTTCTACGACGAAGACGCGATACTGTTCGTCAACAGCACTGGACGTTTCTTTCGCGGACGCGACGAGATCAGGAATGACTTTTTCGCTCCGCTCGTGGCCGGAATTCTCGACGCCAAAGTTGATATTTCCGCTTTTCACTTTCGTGTGATCGGTCCGAATCTAGTCGTTCTATACGGGTCACCAACGACTGTCGTCACGTTCAGGGACGGCAGCACGTTGACGTTGCCGCCACTGCCGCAAACGCTGACGTGGGCGCGGGCGCGGCCAGGAGATCGGACCAGGCCTTTTGTGATTCTCACGGATCACGAGTAAACGTGACACTCCCTGCCGGAGCACACGCTCTCGCGGCGCTCCACTGACCGACAAAGACACGATCCTCTTGACGGAGTTTGAAAACAAAACAGGTGAAGAAGTTTTGACGGCTACCCGAGGATCTCTATTCGATCGTTACCACTATCGTTGGTCGTGTGGAACTACGCACTGGGCGGTGAGTGTTGTCGTGTTACCGACCAGATCGCTCGCGCGCGCTGTTAGCGTATAGATTCTGCCATTGCCCGAGCCCAATCGGGCGGCACGAAGCTGTACACGGAAGCCTCCTGCCTCGTTCGGTGTTATGACAATGTCCGGACTCTTTGGATCGTTTGGCTCGTTGCTGGCGCCCGTGACGATGAAGGAGTTCGGCGCTATACCCGATCCCGCATCTGTAGCTGTGATAGTTGCGACCTCTTTCAAGCTGTTGTTGGGCGGCCACAGAGAACACCCAGCAGTGGGCATTCCAGCGATCGTAGGCGGTGTAGTGTCGAGCAGAACTAAGATGAACTCTCGCTTGTCAATGTCGAACTTCAGCAAATACGACGAGGAAACCAACGTCAGGATGCCATCCTGCTCTGCCACTACGCGTATTGGCCCCGTCGGAACAGGTGTCAACACGCGCTGACCTTGCGGTTCATTCGGATAGTCAGGAAGAGTCATCACTATCACAAAACCCTGCGTGGGTTCAGCTGTCAACGCGCCAGCGTACACGAGCGTGCGGACGCCGCCCCGTATCCCTTGCCAGCGGTTAGAGATCGTGAGTTCTTCCGCACCGAAGGGACCATCAGCATCATCAATGATGCCCACTGGGAAGGGCACTTCCTCGACGATGGGAAACGGTGCGTTTGGATCCTTTGGAGCTGGATTCTGGGTACCCGCAGCGCGCTCTTGAGCGTACTGTTGCTCAATCGCATCTTTCGCCGGCGGAAGCGTGTTGTCGTTTGATTGCGCGACGATGAGTCCCGAGATAACGAGCAATAACAGGGCCAGCACAATTATTAGGTGATATGTCTTAATCATGATGATGCCTCCCGAGATGTGCAAGTTGACACATAATCTTCATTCGCGCGCTGACTACAGTCAGACGTTATTGTGGGCCCCACTTGATGTCGGTGGACCAGGCAAGCGTCTGGGCGGTTCGCGCATCCGCGTTGACCTGATTAAAGAGCTGAGTCCATCCATTGACAGGTGAGTTCTTCGTCGAAGCATCACAAGGACGCTGTTGGCAGGCCTGTGACTGGGTCAGGGCTCCCGAAATGATCATGCTTGTCCCGTGCTGGAGCGCTCCGTAAAGGCTCAGGTTTGCCCATTGCTTAGCCTGGGAACTAGTTGTGGTGTAAATCTCTGGCAGTGGCTGCGAGGGATCTGCGCCCCATGAAACGTACCACGCGTCCTCCTGTGTCCATCCTCCATTGCAAGCCCTGGGTTGAGCAGTAGTTCCACTTGTCGGACATCCACCAGCATCACCAACGTCGTAAAGAAATCGTTGCGGCAGCACCGACGCATAACCATTCACCCATGCGCGTGTATCGACTGGGTCTGCCCACACACGGGTTCCGTTGGACTTCCTGACACTCGCACTGAATTCCATGTCACTACCGCCAGCAATGTCGACTTGACTAACATATCTTTGACTCACTACCCATGATGTGACGTCGCCAACCATTTGCGCCCAAGCTTTGCCGTGTTCGAATGTAACCTGGTTGCCTCCCGCCGACGTGGTTCCGTTGCTGGTAGCGATTACAATCCGCAAGTGCAATGTCTTGTTATTTCCAAGGTTATTGTAGTACCCACTCGCAAAAGCCTCCACCAGGCCGGCTATAGTTGCGACTGGTACAGATGAGGTGAATCCGGTCGCGCCATACTTGCCATTTGTCAAGGTAGGTGCCCCGAAGAGTAGAGCAACGACGTAATCGCGGTTCGCATCGGATGCCAATTGGCTGAGCGCCGTATCCCTCCCCAAATTGGCCATTGTCGCTGACTTCGTTGTCGTAATGTAATAACTGGTCGTGAATGGTGGTGCGGTTGTAGCAGCCGTTATCTCACCTGCCAGGGCGAGGCCCGCGAGGCTTTGTGTTATCCCTGCATTGAACTGCTTGATCACGACGCCCGTAGCGATCTCTACGTGATATACATTTCCGTTCAAAAGATCGGCAGTCCAAAAGGTCTTGTTATCCGGGTCGAGATTGAGAGCAAATAGCAGTGAGCTTCCCGGAAGCTGGTACGTGCGCACGACTCCGCCCGAGTTATTGAGGCGATAGACTTGACTTGCACAAGCGACCAACTCCTCTCCGTTGGGTCTGATCCGGTGACCATAACAGGGCGCTGCGAGGCCGGTAGCAAAATCAGGTAGTTGTGTGCGTGTGCAGACATTATATCGGCGAATATTAGAGCCTTCTGAGGTGTAATGCATGGTGCACTGATCTGACGCAAGGTCGATCCAGTCCGTTCCACGAGGTCCAGTTACAGGGCTAAAGGTGTCAATGAGGGCACCCGACGCATTAAATTTTAGAATCACTCGCGCACCATCGGCTTGGCCCACGTAGGCATTACCGCTTGAATCAAAGACGATGGATTCCGGATCTTGATTATAGCCACTTCCAAAAGTACCAAGGCGATTGCCTAAAGGGTCAAACTTATAGACATTGTTACCCTGAAACACGGTGGTGTACAGATTATTTGCGGCATCGAAAGCCATACCCGTGTCCTCGGTGTTTCCTACCCCTGTATCCAACAAGTCGAGGAAAGTGCCATCAGCGTCAAAATGTTTGATTTTGCCACTGCCCACTCCAGCGAGCGGTTGACCTGACTGAAAGGGTATGCCGCTGGCGCGGACACTCTTAACGGGTGGGTGTGAACTAAAACAGATAATCCCCGCGATGGAAAAGACGAGCAGAATGTATAACGTTCCGCGCATAACCGCTCCTTTCTCGACTTCGAGGTACTCTCATCGACAACCCGAACACAGTCGTGCTGTCGAGAGTGGTATCGAGTTACATCTGGAACAGGAACGGGAGTGAGGCTCTCAATGTGGCATGGGAGCAAGACTCTCGTTAGGACATGCTCCCTCCTTGGACGAGGATCGAAACTGGGAGCATGGGACGGGGGATATATACGCCTCCCTTAACAGCGTGTCAATTGAAATTTTTCGAGCAAAACTGTTTTTATACAGATTCTTACTTAGTCCCGCGGCATCGAGGAGAACTATGCACACTGCCGGCAGTGCGGCGCGTCGCTCGAAAGATAGAGTTCAGCAGCAATCTTGAATTCCATCAGCGGAATGACACATCCCAGATCCCGGCTCCGGGCGCAGTGAAGATCAATTGCCTGGTGCCTGTGCTGAGCTGAAGTTGGTAAATGTGTGCCGCCGTGCCATCCCAATTCGAGTAATAGAATTGTCCGGAACGGTCGAAGGCGATGCCGGTGACCGATTCTGTAGCGATTGAGTAAACACTCACAGGTGAAGAAGCCGCTGCCGGATCATCAACCCGATAGACCCGCCCGCCAACTACGTTACCGGTGCTGATGTAAAGATGCCCGTCAGGGGCAAAGGTAAAGTCGCCGGCCCAAGATCCACTGACACTCGACAGAAGAACGTTGTAGAAAATCGTAGCCGTTCCCGTGGCCAGATTGAGCCGGTAGATTTTTCCATTGCCTCCTGCTCCCGTGGCCTCACTAAAGTACAGATTTCCGGCTGGATCAAAAGCTATGTCGCGCAAGTACGTGGTGTGCGTGAACACAGCGTTTGCGACGCCCGTCGTGGAATCAACAGCGAATAGACTGTTCTGATTCGAGTCCGACACGTACAACTTATTGGTTCGCCGATCGAACGCCGAATGGTACGCCCTCCTGCCAGTCAGAGGGCCGCTGAAAGTGAAGATGGGCGTTGGTGTAGATCCAATCAGCTCGTAGACTGAGCCGGTTGTTTCGAACGAATTAGAAAAATAGATACGCGAAGCAACCGAGGAATAAACTCTCAGGCCTGAGGCAGGCGGCAATCCTGGCGGTGCTGTAGCCGAGGCCCAGGCAGTGTAAATCCGCCCAGCGGAACAAGTATTCCCGTTGTAATCGCCATACTTGGGGCAGCCCCCAGACAGGGACCCAGTGGTTGAGCATGCGGTGAAATCATTCGTCGATCGGGCGCCGCACGGGAAGCCCGTGGCGCATTCGGGATCCGGGTTCACTGTCAGGTTTTGCTCGCCCCCAGCCTGAAGGCCTGCCGGGCCTGCAAAGACGCTTCCTAAAAAGTAGTCCGTGCGATCTGGAGTGGCAGACGTGGCGACTCTGCGATCGTACCAGGAAACGAAAGCTGTACCGCCAAGTGCACATACCCATGGCATGAAGCGGCGGCCGGTGACGCTGGAGTTCGCGACCTGAGAGCGCGGCCATGTTGCGCCGCCGTTCACCGAATCCTTCACCACAATGTTTTCGTTTCCCGTCCCGGTGTTGCTCGCGAAAGCAACGTATACATGATTAGCATTGCTCGAATCTACAGTCACCGTAGGACTGGAGAGGACGTTTCCATCGTTGCAGCGATCAAGGCCGGCGACTGGGCAAGTGACATCGGTGAACGTCCCTACAACCTGAGGAAAACCGACTTGTGGCGCCAAGCCTGACGAACACGAGCTGAACTTATTTACCATTACGTTGCCACCACTTCGGTACACAACGTAGACCATGCCGTCTGGACCGGCGGTGACGCGAGGAAAGTCAGAACCGCCCGGCATCAACATCGGCGCTGTCCAGGTGCTACCGCTGTTGCTCGAGCACACAAGAGCAGCGTTCACAAAGCCGCCGCCAATGCCACGGCAAGTCGGTGGAGGCGTACCTGCGGGAGTAAAGTTACGCCATACGTTGTAAACCTGATCATTACCGCCGGCAAGATTGACTCGATCGGCAGCAATGTGTGGCTGGTCTGGCAAACAGATCGCGCCTGTCTGGGGACAGAGTACCGCGTGGCCTACAACGGGGAACGTGACTCCACTATCGGTGGAGCGACCGATCGAATTCGAGCACCCGCTGACACCCAGTGCACCTGGGGAGCCGTCAGGGAAACCAATGAAACCGTAGTAAACCGCTCCGCTCGCACCAACCGCCAGAGTCGGATCGCCATCGCGTGGAAATGTGCCGGGCGTGACACCGCGAAATGTGAAATTCTGGCCACCATCGGTAGAGTTGGAATAACCACTATTGGCCGCGACCACCACCGTTTGCCCATCGGCCGAAGCGGCGACTTCCAGTTCACCAACTCCGGTTTGAACCTGCGCTACACCAACGTATTGCTTCGTCCCGTTGAGTCTTTTACCGGGCCGTACGGGGATTGGAAATATAGCGTGTCCAGGTTTCACACCAGGTCGTGGCCCGATTTGTCCCAACGGTTGACCAGGCTGCTTCAATGGCTGCTGCCGAAGTAACTGCAAATCGCGCTGCGTCCGGTCCGGATTGGCTTTTTTCGCAACGCTCGCACTTTTAACTATACCTTTGGCATCTTCAGCGAACTTGCGGTCTGCCGCAGGTGTGAGCACGGTATGAAACTGGATGACGGTATCCTCAACTGCGATTGCAGTCGTGACTCGCACCGTCTCCTGCCGTGGCGGAAGCGTTGCAGTTTTTCCCTCTTGCCCGGTGCGATCCAGTGGCGCCGAATACTGCCGCTGCATGGCTGGCCAGCCGCCAATTTCAATGAATTCCACGGGGCCGGGAACCTCGACGGCGATCTCAGCTAAGCGCTGCACGGCCTCCTCGTGATTGCGTCTGAGCTCGCTGGTGATTGTCATCACGGCCTCCGCGGCTCTCTTCCCTTGTTCTTCAACTCCAACCGAAACCAGTTGCACTGCGTTACGATATTTGGCTGCTGACTGCGACCAGTTCGGCGGGATAGTGAGCACAACATCTTTGGAAACCTCTACCCTTCGCTGCTGAGCATGTGCGTGAGGCAATGGAAATAGAAAGATCTGACACAACATCACCACCACTGTTGAGATCCAGGTACTCAACCTCGTGACGTTCATAATCGCCCCTTTCCGCCTTTCGGGCTATGTCGGACTATTGTTGAGGATCAGCAACATTCATTTCGCCAGTTGGATTCGACTCCGATTTAACGAAAGTAGTTGCCGGCGTGCTGGGTAAGCCATTCTGCCGTTTGGACCAACCATTCACTTCGGCAGGAACTTCTGATTCTTCACGAGTTTCTGGGCAACAACATATGCCCGCCGCCCCCTGCTGTCAACCTCAGGAAATGTCTTAGGGTCAATCAAGTAGACTGTGCCCTTTATTTTGAAACAGGTTTAGCAAGGGATCTTACTCGATCAAAAAAACCTTGCCATCCAAACTCGATTCAATAAAATAGGTCGAGCCTTTTACCAATCTCCCCCTCAGCGGTCGCTTCGACTATTCATCAATCCCAAAATACCCGGAAAAGTAGTTATGTCATATCACAAAAATTCCCTCGCGTTGATTCTCGCTTTAATGTTTGGATTCATCTTCTGCTCAGACGTCAGCTTCGCCCAGACAGTGGACGAAACCTCCCTGGTCCGTGATGTTGCGACCAGCTTCTTCGCGGCTTATCAACGAAAAGATGTCGATGGGCTGATTGCTCTTTGGAGCCCGAAGGCGCCAGAGCTGGCGACGTTCACAACCGACATACGAAAGACCTTCTCAAGTGCCGGCGGTACAGAAATGAAGAGTTTTGAAATCCGTCGAATAACCGTCGAGGGAACATCCGCGGTCGTCAAAGCGAGGGTTGAGTTGCAGGCAACGGAGTTGAAGCCGGCAAACCGAACTCTACGACTGACGAAAGAAGACGGGCGTTGGAAGGTATGGCAATACGAACCGAGCGAACGAGAACTGGCAACCAAACTTCTCTCAACCAGCGCAGAGAAGGATCAAACTGCTTTGTTGGAAACTGAACCCGACTTAATCACAGTTGAGCTGGTCCAGGAGTTACGGAAACAGGCGGAGACTTTCATGCAACGTCGCGACATGTCGCAAGCCTTGATCGCGTTGCGACTCACGCGCTCAATTGCGGAACGGATCGGCGACGAACCGAACGTTGCCTTCGCAGTCTTCAACACGGGCGTCGTTCATTACTCGCGTGGCGAATATCAGAAGGCTTTAGAGATGTTCGAGCTGCATCTGTCGTTGGAAACGGTCAAGCGCGATCGCGCCGTGACCGCCCGAACACTCAATAGCATCGGCACCGTCAAACGTATATTCGGAGACAATGCCGGCGCGCTCGACTACATGCAGCGAAGTCAGCGGCTGGCAGAGGAAGCGGGTGACAAAAAGATCCTCAGCAACGCAACCAATAATATCGGCGTCATCCACAGAGACCAGGGCGACTACGCACGTGCCCTGGAATATTTCGAAAAAAGTTTGACGTTGAATGAGGCCCTGGGTGACAAAGTTGCAATCAGCCTATCGCTAAACAATATCGGGACAATTCACGGTTCGCAGGGAAATCATGCGCAAGCGTTGGAATATTTCGAACGAGCTCTGAAGCTCGGTCAAGCTGCCGATGATAAGGCAATGATTGCTAATGCCCTGAACAATATCGGCCTTACTGACTACAGACGTCGACACTATCCGCAGGCTCTCGAGTATTACCAACAGAGCCTGAAATTGCGCGACCAGTTAAACGATAAGCGCGGGGCTGCACTCACGCTAAACAACATCGGTCTTATTTACCGCGAACAGGGCGACCACAAACGGGCGCTGGAATACTACCAGCAAAGTTTGGCGATACGTGAAAAGTTGGACGATCAGACCGGCATTGCGAACGTTTTGAACCACATCGGCATCATTCATTATCTGCAAGGCGACTACCCTCAGGCGCTGCAATTCTCAACCCGAGTACTCGAGATTGCAACAAGACTCGAGAGTCCCGAACTCCTTTGGAGAGGTTACGAACTTGCCGGGCGCGCACATACTGCTTTAAAGCAGTTCGATGAAGCAGAGAAAGACCTCACTAAGTCCATCAACACAATCGAAAAGATGCGATATCTCGTTGGTGGTGGGGAGTTGGCGCGCCAGCGATTTTTCGAAGATAAACTGCCACCCTACACGGCGATGATCGAGTTGGCATTTAGTCGCAATCGGCCGGTTGATGCTTTGACTTACAGCGAGCTCGCCAAAGCGAGGACGTTGCTTGATGTGCTCCGTAACGGACGCATTCCGATTAATAAAGCGATGTCTCCCGAGGAGCAGGAATCGGAACGGATTTCAAACGCAGAGCTCACTGCACTTAATGCCCAAATCTATAACGAGAGACAGCAGCCGAAACCAAACCTCGACCGCCTGGCTGAGCTGGAGCCTCGTCGCGAGAAGGCACGCATGAGCTACGAGGCTTTCTTAACCAGTCTCTATGTCAAACATCCTGAGTTAAAGGTGCAGCGAGGAGAGGCGATGCCGATCACAGCCGCAGAGGCTGCCGCACTAATACCGAATCCTGCAACGGCAATCGTCGAGTTTGTTGTCACTGACGACAAGTCTTACCTGATTGTGGTGACTGCCGATCATAAGAACACGGCAAGTCCACCGAAGATTACACTTTACTCAATCAACATCACCTCAAACCAATTGTCCGAGCGAGTGGATGAATTCCGTCGCATGCTGGCCGAACGTGATTTGAATTATCAGGACGCCGCACGCCGGCTTTACGACCTGCTGCTCAAGCCTGCCGAGGAACAACTGCGCGGCAGGAAAACGCTTTGCATCGTGCCCGATCGAGCGCTGTGGGAATTGCCGTTTCAGGCGTTGCAGCCAAGAACCGGCGTCCACTTGATCGAAGACTACACGCTCTTCTACGCACCGTCATTGAGCGTGCTGCGAGAGGTAACGAAGCAACAGAGTGCGGCAACGCGGCGTTTTAAAACACTGCTGGCCTTTGGTAATCCGCAATTGAATGGGAAGCCCGGTGGAACGCTTAGAGGCGGTGATCCCGAAACGACATTCGGTCCTCTGCCTGAAGCTGAAACGGAAGTCAAGACTCTCGCACGACTCTATGGCACTGCTCATAGTCAAATATTCATTGGGTCTGAGGCGCGCGAAGGGGTTGTAAAAACTGAAGCTCCGAAATACGAAGTGCTCCACTTCGCAACGCATGGCTTGCTGGACAACAGCAATCCCATGTTCTCGTTTCTGACACTGGCCCAAACAGCGGGGGATCCGAATGAGGACGGGTTACTGGAAGCTCGTGAAATCATCAACATGGATCTGCATGCCAAGTTGGCAGTGCTTTCGGCGTGTCAGACGGCTCGTGGATGGGTCGGCGCCGGAGAAGGCGTGATCGGTATGTCGTGGGCGCTGTTCGTTGCGGGTGTGCCGACGACAGTGGCAAGCCAATGGAAAGTGGATTCGGCAAGCACGACGAGTTTGATGATCGATTTCCATCGCCGGCTGACGACACGATCTGCAAACGGAAAGTCAAAGGAAGCAAAAGCCGAGGCGTTGAGAGAAGCGGAATTGGGACTGCTGAGAAGTGAACGTTACCGGCATCCATTCTACTGGGCTGGATTCGTCATGATCGGTGATGGTTGGTAAGCAGATTCATCGAGACCAGCGATGTGCGCGTGCGTGAGCCTGCTGCATCTGCCGGCCGCCACGAGGGTAGGTAAAGGTGACGGCCGGTGTGCTGTCGGACTAGGTGAGGGTGAGAAGCTCCCCGGTTTAGGGTAAGTGCACGTAATCCTGCGTGCTCGCATACAGCGGCACGGTGGCCACGATCGTCTTGTCACTCCAACTTGCTACAGTTGCCGGCACGCTGTTCAAGCTCACCGTGCTCGGCTCCTGCATCTCCCCGAAGTTGAAGCCGACGATCGTCACCACCGTACTCACTGGCCCGATATTCTTCTTGATTAAAGATCGTTCTGGTCCTGATTATTTGGTCTACAAGTAGCTTTGCTTGCTTGTTGGTGTTCTGGGCACCTGCAAGCGTTCCGATCAGCAAACGGAAAATTCGGCGGGGACAAAGGGCCGGTGTAGTTTCGGCGCCAGGGGGTGTGTTTGTCCTCTTAGCTAGTGAAGATGAAAAGCGGGCAGCGTATTACCATGAGTGAGAATTTTTTTAAGATGCCACGGGCTTGCCCCGTGGAGACTCATGCTGGTAGCTGCGGTGGCGGAGGGATCGGATACTCGCTAACAACGCTGCGGCAACAGGCGAATTCGGATTCGCCTTTACCAGCGCCTGAAATTCACGCTTAGATTCCTCGATCAACCCGTGTTTCCAATAGAAGACTCCCATTGCGAGATGCGAGCTTCCTGCAGATTCTTTCAGCTTTGAAAGTGCGGCAACGGCAGTCTGGTCCAGGATTCTGAAGCGTGCTTCGGGCAACGGAGGTTTTGGTGAAACTACTGTCTCGCCATCCTTCAAAGCGCTGATTTGCCATGAGTAGGTAACACCTCGCTCGAGCGAGTTTGGGGTGGTCCACTTCGTTCCGATTACTGGACCACTGCCGGCAACATGACGAAGTTTAGCGTCATAGATCGAAACTATATAATGAATTGCACCCTCTAACGCTTGCCAGCGAAACGTCGGTCGATCAGTTTCGATTACAACATCTGTCGGATCCAATGGCGCAAACGTACTTTGTTTCTCGAATTCACTTCGCAAGTTTCCTGCGCCAGTGGGCCATCCGGTTAGGGCCGGCGAAGCGCGAAGCCGGCGAGTAGCCAATGCTCGCTCGACACTCTCTCTTAAATCCGGCGGCAACTCCTGGAGTCCCTCGAGGCGGCCGCTCTGGTTCACTATCACCTGGCCGCCCGCGTCATTGAGCACGATGAGAGATTCCTCGCGCGCCGTCTCTGCGGGCGACTGCTGCTCTTTTTCAGCGACCTGGCTTTGCTTGTCTGATCCCGGCGAGTTGGTTTGCGCCGGTTCAATCCGTCGCGTCGGATGTGTGTTCCACCATAAAGCCGCCATTGCCAGAATGAAGACTGCGATAACCAGTGCCACAGCCAATGCCGGCTTCGGCAACCATGGCCATTGGGGTAACCACTGTTTCCAACGCGATGTGGTGACGCGGGCATCCGCGGTGATCGAAGCAGCCGGCTGCTCCTTAAATGCAAGCAGATCTCTTAACTCGTCAGCACACCGGGAACATTCGGCGACGTGACTATCGACAATCTCGCGGGCAACATCGTCCGCCTTGCCATCAACGTACGGTTCCAGGTGTTGCTCGTAATCGAGATGAAATGGCTCTTCACCAAATGAGCTGACGGCGAGCTTCGCAAGACCGGGCAGAATACGGTTCAGACGTTCGTGGCACACATCGCACGAGGCCAGGTGACTATCGACCTTGAGCAATTCGTGGGACTCCAATGTGTGCTCGCAGTACTTCGTGAGCTGAGTCTGTGAGAGATGTTCGGACATCATCGTAGTTGGGCTACTCAGAGGAACCCGTAATCTACCCTCGTTTTGGTTAGAGTCTCGCAAGTGTCAGATATTACTTAGCGACCCTGTTACTTAGCGTTCTTAGCGACAAAACTTTTCGCGATCGCGGCGTTCAGGCGCCGTTCCACGCGTTCTCGCGCACATTTTCGTAAGTTGATTACCTGCTGCCGCGTGGCGCCGAGCAACTCGGCAATCGTCAAATCATCCAGCGGCAGCTTGTTCCATAATTCGAGAAAATCCACGAGCGGGAAATCCAGTGCTTCCGCAATCTGTTCAATCGTCGCCGTGCGGGTGTATGGCAGCAGACTAATCAGATCCTGGCCCCGGGCATCTCGGAAGTTAAGCAATAACGCCAGGCGCTGGCGACGTGGTAGCTGGCAAACTTCCTGCCAGAGTAACGCCAGCGTGTGTTGCTGTTCGAGAATGGTGTCTAAATCGAGAGCGGAGGCCGCGAGATTAATCACTGTGTCAAGCGACTCATCAGGCTGGTCTTTCTCACGACAGATGTCTGCCACGATATTCACCAGATCGTCGAGTTTAATTGGACCACCACACGACTGAAAGAGAGCGTTCAAGAGGCTCGAGAGTTGCGCACGGTTGATGCCGGCGCTTGCCAGACCAACGGTTTGGATCCACTCGACAGGATCTTGCCGTATTTTTTCGAATAGTCTTTGGGCCGTAGCCACACTCTTGTCACGCCATTGCGCGAACCCGCAGAGCAAGCCGGATGCGTCGTTGGTCCAGAGTGCGAAGGTTGCATCATGCGACAAGAGATAACGCAATCTGTTCTTAAGTCTAGAGCGACGGGGATATTTCTGACGCAAATAAAGATTGCAGGCGTTATAAGCCGTAGCGGCAATGTAACCACGGAAATCTGCAATCGCTCCCTGCGCGCGGTCGCGCCTGAGGTGACGTAGTCGTGAGAGCAGGTTGGCAATGATGTCATTGAATAAATCGTTGGCGTCCTGAGTTGCCGCTGCGGCGTTGTTGTGGAGGTAAAAGCGCAGACTGGAACCGAGGATCTCTTTAACTATCGGTACGGCGTACTGATCGATGAGCCTCGCGAGACAGCGGTCCGCCTGCTCTTCGTCTGTTGCCTCGATAAAGGTGAGTAAGAGCTGGTCCATCGAGGCGCCCCGCGTTTGTGAATCGCGTTGCGAAGCATCTTCAATACGAATGGCGCTCGTGACGAACCTCCCCAGCTTGGCGTAGTGAAACGATGTAAGGTTCGTTTCGCCGTCAATAATTTGGAAAGATATACAGCAGAACAAGTTTCCTCGCAACGGGCGTATCGGGTTGGCAGTCAGATACACCACCTCCATTTCTGGATGTTACTGAGGAAAGGTTAAAACCGGAGCAGGAAGTGAGGCTGCGTAAGCCAGGTGTGAAGATCTGATTTCGTGTTCAGTTGACCGAATTCCCTCAAAGACCGAACTTGTTCGCCCAATGCACGAGGGAGACCAAACTTCCCATTACAGGAGCTAAAACGGCAATAACAGCTCTGAGGCTTTCCGTCACACTAAGAGCAAGTAATCTCTCCAGCTTTCTGCGTTTCGAACACGCACTCTCCCATGTGTCGTTATGGGGTGACGGTATCGGTATTATAATGTTTTATGATGATCTGCGACTAATCTCATTAACGAATGGCAGCGTCAACAGTGCAGTAACTGTTTGTTTCTTTGGATCGTCAAATCCATCCAACCCATATCGCAACTGCTTGAAATCCACTGATTGAGTGTACGTGCCGAAGATCCTATCCCAGATCGAGAAGATGTTCGAATAGTTGGTGTCGGTTTCGATTTGTTCGCGTGAATGATGCACTTTGTGCATGTTTGGGGTTACGAGAATCAAGCGTAACCAGCGATCAAGATAATCGTTTACTTTGATGTTGGCGTGTTCGAGTTGAGCATTGAGAGCGGACATCGTGAGGTACACAGCCACCACTTCCAGGGACAGCCCACATACTGCAACAGCTAAGACCTGCCAGAGCATTCTCCACACGGTTTCGCCTGGATGTTGACGGAAGGCAGTGGTGACATTCACGTCCTTGTCGGAATGATGAACGCGATGGAATTGCCAGCCCAACCATGATTTGTGCAACAGAGAATGCGCGAAATACGCAAAAAGATCCAACGCCACAATTCCCAAAATGAGAGTCATCCAGGACGAGAGCCGAATCGTGAAAAACAGCCCAAACTGTTTTGCCTGTACCAGCGTGGCCAGTTGTGCAGAACCAAACGAGAGCAACAGGTTCGTCGCCACCAGCAACACCGTCAGGGCAACGTTTGGCACAGCCCGCCGGAATCGATCTTCTGCGTAACCGTTGAGCGGTATGAACGATTCAAGCGACCAAAGCAGAGCGCAGGCGACGATCAGAATCATCAAGCGGAATTGATCTGAAAATAGAGACCGCATTTGCCATCTCCTTCTTTCAAAGACTTGCCAGTACTTGTAACACTCGTTACACTACACTTAGTGTTACAGAGAAAGCAATACCCCCCCCGGAAATCCAGGCTGATGCTTGAGATCGTCGATGTAGCAACCAGCGTAACACTCCACGGGACAAGCCCGTGGCATCTTTCCCGAGTTTGTGCAAAGCCATAGAGACCACGAGCAATGGACCGCACCATCAGTGTCAATCAGCCCGTCGGCTTGCGAAACAAGATAGCCGACTTTCTGAGCCTCGAGCGGAATGTCTCCTTTGCTTCGGCGGCACTCTTCATTCTCGGACTTGGCGAAGAGCTTTGGAAGAAGTTCCTGCCAAAGTATCTCGAAGCACTTGGTGCGAGTACGGGAGTGATTGGGTTGTTTGGAACTGCGGAAGATTTCTTCGATGCGATTTACCAATATCCGGGGGGTTGGATGGCTGATCGATTGGGTCGCCGGCGCGCATTCCTGATCTTTGTGGCACTTGCGTCGGCTGGATATGTCGTTTACCTGTTCAGCCCTTCCTGGCCGTTTGTGTTCCTTGGTCTCGGATTGGTAATGGCGTGGCCAAGCATGGCGTCGCCCGGGGTCTTTGCCTTGATAGCCGATGCATTACCGCGAGAACGAAGGGCGATGGGTTTTACGTTGCAATCGATTCTGAAGCGCGTGCCGATCGTGATAGCGCCAGTTGCCGGCGGCGTCTTGATTGGTTCCTTAGGTGTTGTCAACGGTGTTCACGTCGCGCTTCTAATCACACTCGGACTTGCGTTGGCGACGATGATTCTTGTATCGAGGATCAACATCGCAGTTAATGCTTCACACACAACCGGAATCATTGGCGTTTGGCAAACTTTCCACAGCGCTCTAAAACGGCTCCTGATATCCGACGTGATTATTCGCACCTGTGAAGGCATGACCGGCGTAATCACAATTCTTTACGTGACGAACGTGCAGCACTTCACCATTAAGGAATACGGCACGCTTGTCGCAGTCCAAATGATAACTTCAATTCTGGTCTATATTCCCGCGAGCAAGATCGCGGACCGAGTGGGCCGTAAACCATTCGTGATTGCAACCTTCGTGAGTTTTGCGCTGTTCCCGCTCGCGATCATTGCCGCGTCAAGCTTCCTTCTCGTCGTTCTCGCATTCGTCATTGGTGGTCTACGTGAAATCGGTGAGCCGGCGCGCAAGGCAATGATCGTAGATTTCGCCCAGGACAACGTGCGCGCTCGCACGGTGGGCCTTTATTACCTGATACGTAGTCTCTCAATCACGCCGGCCGCGGCGATTGGAGGTCTGCTCTGGAGTCTTGCACCGCAAGTGCCGTTTATTGTCGCCGGTGTCATTGGACTCATCGGCACCGTTGTCTTCGCTATTACCGTTGAGGAACAATATGCTAGTTAGATATTCCCCTCAACGCGGCTCGGCGCATCGCACGTTTTTCCTCATCACTAAGGTTAGGCTTGTTCGCGTAAACGGCGCTCTCCCAGTCTCCGTACATCGGGTTCGGCACGACGATATAACTGGAACCAAACTCAGCCCGCTGGCGATCCACTTCTGCCTTTCGCTCCGCGATCGATTTGCCCGCAAAGTCATCGTTGAAGTCGTTTAGATTGTCACCTAGCAGCAATACTATTCGATAACGCGAGCGGACCATCTCTCGCCGAGACTGTTTGCTGGAACCGGTGCCTTGCGCCCGAACCATTACAGTGTCATCGCTCACTTCCGGAAAACCGAGCTTCTTCAGATTTGTGATCGTCCCCGCCTTTTCTGCTTGCCGGCGATTAGTGATGTAGAAGACATGAGCTCCGCGACGAGTAGCATAGTTGAGAAATTCAACTGCTCCCGGCACGGCGCCGGCTTCAGCACGATCAACCCATGCCTGCCATGCGTCAGAAGTGTAAGAGACGCCTCTCAAAATTAATTCCGCCTGGAACCGGCTGTTATCCATGACGGTTTCGTCAACATCAACGACGATCGCCGGCGGTTTCGCCGAACGGACATGTCCAGACTTGCGGTTTGTCACTGCCTGGTCTAACCGCAGCCTGGCCAGACTGAACGCCTGATAAGCAAGCGCACGGTACTCAGCGGATGATTGCGTCCATAAGACAGCGCCAACCTGATACTCATTATCAGCGCCACTTTGCCGGCTCATTGAGGGCGCAGAGGTCTGAGCCAAAACGCCAACTGGTAAGAACAATAAGCAGCTTAAGGTGATACGACGGGCAAACTTCGCGCAATTGGACATAACAGGGCTCCTCGCAGTTGATTTTCTTATTGATCGTTACTTAAACGTTTCACCGTGAAACTGGAGCATGTCCCCGATGCGCTCGATCGTGAGGTCCGCGGACGGATAGCTACTGATAATCTTTTCATCCAACGCGTAGTGACCTTGTTTCACGAATACCGTCGTAACCTTTTGGTCCCAGATTTTTTTAACCTCAGTCAGAATACGCAGCTTATCGTCGATAATAACGTAGTGGTCCGCAGGATAGCGCCTCTCAACATCTTCCAGTTCCTGTTCCTTGTGAATGTAGATGAGCACCGCTCCCTCAAACACGTCGAACAGCCCCGAATCATGAATCTTGTGCGGCTGAAAGACGACATCACCGTCTGACAAAATCACAGGCGTGCCGAATTGCTTAACGTGCTCCACTGCATCGAGCGCATTCGGGAATAGTCGATTAGCGAACGGGTAATGCAGTAGAAACTCCGAGACCGTGAGCACGTGTGGATCGCGAGGATAGATAGCCCGATAGCGTTGCAGCGCGCCGAGGTAGTCGGCGTATCCGAGTTCAACACGCAATTCTTCGAAGATGGCCCAGTAGCGCTCCTGCCGTTCGTGTCCAACCTCACGTTCAAGTTGCCGTTTGAGATCAGCGGTGACTCGATCGTTATCGAGCAGCGTGTTGTCCACGTCGAACAGAAAAACAAGTTTCTTCTTCATCTCACGTCCCAGTAACGAGTAGAACTTTTGCTTCGAAGGGGTATCATCTCCAGCATGACTGACACGCTTCAGTTTCTCGTCAAGCACGGTTACATCGTTCTTTTCGCAGCCGTCCTGGCACAGCAGCTCGGACTACCACTACCCTCCACGCCTTTCATCGTCGCAGCGGGCGCACTCGCATATTCGGGTCAGTTGAGCTTCGCTGCCGTTCTGTTGATCGCATGCTGCGCCGCGATGTTAGCAGATCTTGTGTGGTTCGAGATTGGCCGGCGACGCGGTGCCCGGGTACTTCAGTTCCTCTGTCGCATCTCACTTGAGCCGGACTACTGTGTACGACGCACCGAGAACTCGTTCGCGCGTCACGGCGCGCAGACACTTGTCGTTGGCAAACTCGTCCCCGGCGTAAGCGTCCTCGCCACGCCGATGGCAGGCGTTTACGGCTTCTCGCGTTCACGTTTCATCTTCTTTGACGGACTGGGCATCGTGCTCTGGATCGGTACGTTCGAACTGCTCGGCTACTGGTTCAGCGATCAGTTGGAAGATGTCGTTGCCTACGCGTCCCGTTTCGGTGGCTTGCTATTCGTACTTCTCGCCGGTGGCCTTGCGGGTTACGTCGCGTGGAAGTACGTGCAACGACGCAGATTCCTGCATTCGTTGCGCGTGGCGCGCATCACGCCTGAGCAGTTGAAAGCGGAGTTGGACTCGGGCGCAGACCTCGTGATTGTCGATCTTCGGCACGCGCTGGACGACGAAGCAGAGCCGCGGATGCTTCCCGGCGCGATGCGACTGCCCGCTGAGAAACTTGAAGAACGAGGAGAAGAGCTACCGCGTGGCAAGACTCTGGTGCTCTACTGCTCTTGACCAAACGAAGCGACGAGCGCCCGTGTGGCGCTCGCACTCAAGCGACAAGGAATCACGAACGTACGACCGCTCGCCGGCGGGTTGCAAGGATGGCTGGAACGTGGGTATCCCGCCGTGTCGGGAACACGTTAAGAATCACCGGGGACGACCGAAAAACAAAAGATAGCCGTCGGCGTCCTTGAGCTCGAAACCACGCAAACCGTCATGAGTGTCTTTCAGTGGCGTAAAGAACTCGACATTGCGCGAAGCAAATTCGGCCGCCAGTGCGTCAGGATCCGGGACGCTAACAAATGCGTCCCAACGGGCGATACCTTTTTTGATGTCTCGCGTGTAGTTCGGCACCGGAGGTAAGCCAACGTCTTTGAACAGGATCTGCGCTCCGCCCCTGCGCACGATGCCGAAGAAGATGTCGTCAGGCTCAGGCCCCTGGAAAGTGATCTCAAATCCAAGCTGATCTCGGTAAAACGAAAGCGACGACGGCACGTGGCTCACAATAAAAAGGGGTGAGATGCCGGAAATCTCCACTTGTGTCATCTGGGTTCCTCCGTGCTATTTCTTAAGACTTTCCTGCAAGTATTTGACTGCCGCTTCGAGAATCTCATCGTGTCCTTCAACGATTCCGCGAATCGTTGGCGCCACTCTTATGGTTGGTTGTATTCCTACCCGTTGCAGTTGCCGTCCATCGGCGTGACGCACGTTGTGTCCTGTGAAACTGACGGCCAGGTTTCCCGGGAGGACCATGAAAGTAACATCGCCGTTTGCTCCGGCTGTAGGTGTGCCGATAAAGGTCACATCGGTTGCTGCTTCAAAAAACAAACAAGTGTGTTCCGCCTGGCTGATGGCTTCTTCGTTGATCAGCATTACGACTTTGCCTTTGTAGGCCGGACCCTTAGCTTCGGGCAGCTTCTGATCGAATGAATACGTTGGTGGATCTACGTCGTCGAGTCCCCGCAGGTTTATTGCTTCCAGTAGCGGTCGTGAAAACAAGGCTCCAACCACGTCTTTCTTTTCGGTTAAACGCGGAGCGATCGACCACGCAGTGCCGTTTGGATAACCACGCATATCGAAAATAACGGCGGGTGTGTCCTTGATTGTTTCAAACATCTTGTCAACCTGGCCGACCTGTAAACGCGCCAGATTCACGTATCCATAGCCGCTCGGCATCACGTAAACGGTCGGATTCGAAATTCCCCCCGGCGAGTACAGCCATGGATCCATGATGGAAAATGAGCGCGGCAGTTCCAGATCCCGTGTAGTTCCATCCGGTCCTTGCACGCGCACTTTCGCCATGCTGTCTTTCGGTCCCGCAAGTAAAGTTTCATGAACGCCCAGCATGCGCCACTGAAGTGTTGATGCGGGAACATAATGCGCCAGGAACTGGCGCCGCTTCTCAACTGGTTCGCCATCGATGGACAAGATAATGTCGCCCGTCTTGATAGGTAAGTTGCCCAGGACCCTTGTAACCACAGACTGATTTTCGACATAGCTGGTAAGAACGGGCGGCAGGTAGGCGCCCAGCCGTTCGAGCATCGCATCTGCGTTTCGCACACCGCCGTGTGAATCGTGTAGCTCCGTGATCAGTTCCAGGATGGTGAGTTGATAATCGGTCGCGTCTTTGTTCGCCTCAAATTTTGGAATAAACCTCGGCAAGACCGTTTGCCATGTGTCATCGATCAGTTTGCGATATGGATAGAAGTAGTTGATAACGTTCCAAAACCGGAACAGCGCCAGCATTCTGTACTCACGCGTGGGGAATTTCATTTCCGCATACGGATTATCGTTTTGATTGGTTTGTGAGGCGTAAGACTGAGCGGTGCGATCGCGTGTTGGGCCAACTCGATTTTGCTGCACGGCTCGTAATGCCTCCTTCATGGCGGCGTCGTCGGTCGTTCCCTTCGGCACTGCACTGTCAACCTGAAGACCAATCGAGCCGTTCGGATTTACCAGCTCTGCCGTACGCATTGAGACCTTGAGGTTGTCGGGTAAGTCAATATTAACTGTCGCACTGTCGGGTTTCTCATCGCCTTCGCGAATAACAAAAGCGCCTGTTGCCGATTGCATTCCGCTCAAGATTTCAGTGAAGTCGGGTGAGTATTGATTAATGATGAAAGCCATGGGCAGAGTCTTGGTCTTGCTTCTGCCAACGATAGTCTGCGGCGCAGTGCTGACAAACGCCGAATAGTAAAACTCAGATCCGGCGCCTGTTTGCGTTGCATAACCGTTATGCATGCGGTATCGGCTCGAGCCGAGTAGTACAGTAGTGTAAAGCAGTGTAGGCAATGCCTGGCGCAGAAACCTATCAAATCGATACGACTCGAACTCTTCTGGTTCTTGAGTACCGCGAGCGTCAACGACTATCGCCGATGCGTTTTTGAGACCCTCATTGATGTCGTCCATGAAGCCTCGCACAGCCCCGGCGTCTTGCGCGAGAGTTTTTGCAATCTGTAAAGCATCGATGATGAGTACTCGCCCTTGTCTTCGAACTGGTTTCGCGCTGTTCGTCGCAGTTGGTTTGTCACTGCCAGTCGCCTGCTTTTCAGTTTGAGATTCAACGCGAGTGGCTGGATCGTTGAGTACTGAGAGCATCTGGCTTATCGCTGCGCGATATTCTTCTCGGGTTTTGGCGGCGTTAACTTTAGGTATCGTGTCGATCAACGCCTTGTCCCAGTCGATATTCCTGTAGGCGAGGTAGGGGTGAAAATATTTGACCGCCCCCCAGATTCTTGCCAGTTCGCTGAGCCTCGCAAGCCGCGCGTCTTCAACCGAGGGGCTCTGCGCTCGTGCCGTCACATAAACCATCGAGAGCACGATCAAAACACTGAGGAATGACGCGATGACTCTTTGGTGTTTCATTCAATTACTCCTCAATGAAGGAATGATAGCTTTGCACAAAAAGTCGGAACACAGGGCTAGCCTGGCTAACGAAGACTAAGTTTTGAAATCGTGTCCGGACCGTGTGTGACCCACATGCTCGTACCATCAAAAAGAAATGCGTTAATGCCTGGACCATAGGCGACCGTCGTCACTACACTGCCATCGCTCGCTCGCAGCTTGGTAATCTTATCGAAGCCGTTACTGACCCAGATATTCACACCGTCAAAGCCGAGTGCCGACGGAAGAAAACCAGTAGCAAAAGTTCCGAGCAGCGCGCCATCGCTGGCTCTCAATTTCGTAACGTTGCTGGCGCTGGCGTTAGAAACCCAGATGTTCGCGCCGTCGAAGAGAATGTCCTGCGGCCCCAAACCAACCGGAAACGTTCCCAACACCGTGCCACTGCTTGCTTCCAGCTTGGTCACGTTGTTGTTGAAACCGTTGACAACCCAAATGTTTGTTCCGTCGAATACCATTCTATTCGGCGCTGAGCCAACCGGGATTGTAGCCAGCAACACGCCGTCGCTCGCCCTGAGTTTCATTACGTTGTTGTTGTTTTGATTCGCGACCCAGATGTTCTCGCCGTCAGAAGTCATGCCGCTCGGTACTGTTCCCGTGGGAAAGCTACCCAGAATCGCGCCATCGCTCGTCCGGATCTTAATGGCTAAACCACCGTTGCCCACAAGCTGCGTAACCCAAATGCTCGTACCGTCAAAGGTAATCGCAGCCAGGTTAGGACCGATGGAGACTGAAGCTTGCAGCGTGCCATCGCTGGCGCGGAGTTTCTTTACACTGCCTGATCCGGAACTCACCACCCAGATGTCTTCGCCATCAAAGGCCACAGCCGCTGGGAAGCTGCCGGCCTGGAAATCTCCGGTTTGGCGAGGCAACAGATCCCAACGCTTCATCGCTACCAGCATTGGGTCCAACGCGCCGCCGCCTGCTGGACCAGCAGGGCCCTGGGCGCCTTGCGTGCCTTGTGGACCTTGTGGTCCAACGTCGCCCTGGTCACCCTTATCGCCTTTCGGCCCCTGTGCACCGGTCTCGCCTTTCTCGCCTTGCGGACCCTGTGGACCTTGTGGACCCTGCGGACCGGCAACTTGATTCAACGTCACAATCAATTCGGGTTCGTGGCTCGTTTGTGAGTTCTCCTTGCTGTCAAACGTCACACTCGCGCCGGCGCCAGCAACGATCACGATTCCATTGTTCGCCGTGCCGTCCAACCAATTACGCACGGCAGCGGTAACGTCGATAGTTAAGTATTGCCCTTTCTTGTTTAGATCGATTTGCACACCAGAGATAATCAATGCACCGACAGCAGGTGCCGTATTCGCAGTAACCGTTTTCTCACTCCATGCACCTCCTGCCCGATATAGATCGATCGTTCCGGGCGAGGTGACGTTGCTGACATACAGTTTCAAAGTTGCTTGGGCCACGTCCGCACCGTGAAAACTCGCAGGCAGCGTCGAAGAGGTTTGGAATTTCAAGTAGACGTTGCCAACTGAAGAAACGTTCAGATTTGGATTAGTACCGAAGTTTGAATCGCCGTCCTTCGGTGAATTGATTGTACTTGCATCGTCCGTGAGCACGCTCTGAGCTCGCGACGCCGCAGCAAAGCAGATCGTCAAGGCGACCAGCGCCGTTATTCTTAGCAAATATTTATTAGTCATAACAAAGTTCTCCACCGCCACAGTAATGTCAACTCCAACTTTAGTGGCGCCAGATTCGAAAACATCACACACATCGGAAACGAAATTAAGAAAAAGGACAGGCAACGTGTGCCTGTCCCCACTTAAAGACCAGTGTGTGACTTTTGTACGGGTGGCCTACAAATCTACTATGTTAATCAGGTTCGCAGCTTTTTGATTCCTCAGCGTCGCGCTAAAGAGTTGAGCGTTGTCACTCAGCCCAAAGTTCCCGACATAAATCCCCGCCCGCAGAACCGCATTCCCTGCCAGCGCACTTTCAAAACTGTTTGAGTTCAACGCCAGGTGGGCCATGACGAAGTCATTGTCACTGGCAAGGAATTCGTTGTTCGTAATAAACGATCTCAGATAGAGGCCTTCAAGAACGACATCGCCAGTGCCAGTGGAAAGGCTCTGTAATTTATTCTTGAAGTCCTCCGAAACATCGATGCGAAAGAGCTTGTTGTTAACAACCTGCAACTGGGACTGCGACGGCTCAAGCTTCAAGCGCCCCGCCCTTAACGCCGCGCCGGCATTCTTTATGTTGTCTGACGTAAGTTTCGTTGGTCCAGGGTCGCCGTAAAAGACCACTTCACCATTGATTTCGTTATCCGTAATCCAGGTATCTGCTTCGGCGTCCGCTATTAACAAAGCAATGCCCGGCGACGATTGTAAAGCTGCTCTCAGATCCTGGAGACTCGCCTTAACACGAGCCGGGTCTGCCGTGGCGCTTGTCAAATTACGCGCAAAATTTTGAATCGCATTAGCCTGGGCGCCGGAAAGTTCCGAGGAACTCAGCAGGCCTCGGATTTGAACAGCCGTGGCCCTTCGACCTGCTGCCGGTTGGCCCGCCAGATCCGAAGCCACTCTGGACGATCTATCCTGGAATTCGGCATCTTGCAAAGTGAAAAGCTCAGCAAAGACCGGGATGTTAGCAAATATCCGTTCCGGTGGAACGCCGCGCATAACTTGTAACTGCGCATCGACCGTGTTTCCCACAAATCGAATCGATTCGGCGCCGCTGATATTAATAAAAGGAGTGGTCTGATTCGTCTGCGTCAGGTAACAGCTCTCAACAGCAACAGTGCCGCAATCGACAATCTCGATACGCAGGTTGAATCCCTGCACCTCGACGTCTCTCAGGATAAATGAAGTGAAAGCAGTCATGCTGAAAGGAGTCAATACTGGCGCGGTCGGAAATATCAGTCGGGTACCGCGCCCACAGCCCACAATTTTCACTCGCTGGTCCGGAGCAGTGGATTTGATAACTAGTGAACCCAGGTGATGATCCCCGGCCAGTAAACAGATGCAAATGTCCTTGTGATCAGTTTCGAGGAGCTTTTTGAGTGCTTCAACCAAACTTTCGAACTGGCCGCCATGGCCGACCGTCACATCGCAACCTCCATGCGCCTCACAAAGGTGATCGATGGCGTCCTGCACATTGTTGACTTTGTCAGCATCAAGACCCGGGCACTTCGCCGAATCGTAAAAGACACGCCTGGCAGTGATCAGAGTGCAGGTGAAGCGAACGGCTGTTGGTTGCGTTGCCGGAGGTGATGTCTCCGGCACCAGGATCGCCCGCACCTCCTGATAGAGATCGTCCGGCCCCGGTTTTTGATTTGGATCCCCTGGATCGGGCTTCCAAGCGCACGACGCCAATCCCTGGGCGTCAGTCGTGACTGTCGCAGTGGCGCCACCGTTGACCGTGCCTCCACCAGAGATAACTTCAAAACGAACCTGTTGATTGGCAACAGGCCCGCACCGATTCGCAGCACGGACGACGAGATCTTTCAATGTTTCGCCGGGCATGACCACCTGGTTATTTCCGCTCACTTCGTAGAGGCTCATCAGGCTGGTTAAACGTTCGAGCGCACTCTGAACCGTCTTGTCTGCGTTGAACGGAGCACAAGGGGGCGTATAGGCAACCTGACTTGCGACGCTGAGATTCGCCGTAAACGTAACCGGCAAATGCACGGGCTTGTCTGTAGTATCTGCGAGGTCTGTAACGGCTTGGAGAGTAGCTTTCAGTTGCTGCACCTGAGTCGTCGAATCAATCTGCCACTTACATGACGCGAGACCATTTTGATCGGTCAGCACGTAGAGCGTTTGTGGATCGACTTGATTGAATGTGCCTGCTACTCCGGTTGGCACAATGTGGCCGCTACCGATCGTCACGTGAAAGCGGATTTCTGCGTTGGCCACCGGAACTGTTCCGTTCGCGACTCCCACAATCAAAGGTTCCGTTAGTGTGAGGAACGCGCCGGGTTGCTGAGGATCCGGCATTGCCTCCTGATTCTCGCCGCTGAGGTAAAACAAGCTCGTGAGCTCGGTGATTGGCGGAAACAGGTTGCGACAGTCTTCAATGACATCGAATTTCGCGCCGTCCCAGTGCAGGATCGCCAAACGGCAATAGTGGTGCCTGATTCCGAATGGCAATTGGGAAACAGCATTGTTACCCTGGCGCGGCCATTCGATATTTCCCGATTGCGTATCGGCCGTCGCCGTGCGCGCGGGAAAATTCCAATAATCGCCGGTCTTAAATGCACCTTTAAAGAACCGAATCTGAATGCCACTCTCGATATCGAGAAAGTGGTCCACTGCATTGTTCGGATGATATTTGACGGCGCCAATGCCGTCCCAACGCCGTAGCTTTGGATGAAGATTCGGGTCAACCACCAGAGTCGGCGTCGCGTTCAAAGTGATCTTATTGATGGCCGTATCGATAAACGTGATCTGCGCCAACTGGCCGGGCAGGCCGTTAAGCTCGAGTCGATCGTCGCTGATTTCGACCCACTGACCTGGTTTGAATCCCAGAACGTCGTCGCGTCCCAGATCGTGGACACTCACGTCCTTTCCAGTGATGCTTAGAATTGATGTGACGATCGACCCGTTGTCACGCGACCACTTGAAGGTTGCCGTGATGGGACGCACACGTAACTCGTCGAGCAAGATTTGCGAGACGTCGATATCGAGCGTCAGGATCTTTTTGCCGCCATCAATGACGGGGTCCTCAGTGATATAAGCCAGCGTGCCATTCATCGGGTCGTCGCCGGCTTTGTTTGAAAAGATCTCGATAGCCTGCCCTTTTGTCCACGTGCCTGTGACACTGATCTGATCGCTATGATTGGGCACCCGCGTGGCGAGCGTTCCGGCGCCCCCAGTCGTCACATCGAAAGCGTCGCCGCCGTTATGAATCTCGATTCGATAAAACTGGTTTTCGAGTCCGGTGTAACCGGCGCCGGGAGGCACGATGCAGGGATCTTGTGGTATTTGCGCGGGCTTGGTCCGCGCACTCATCTGGCCGTCACTCGGCGCGATTAATTTCTTGAAGTCAGCGAGGTCCGTCCCGCAATTAATCGGGTTGGGACCCGCCCCCCAGTATTTAACTTGCCAGATCGTTTTTTCGCGTGTAGCAGTATCCGGACCGCCGAGAGCGATCTCACGAATTGAAGAATCATCAAGAGCCGTTAAGAGTCGCCGCCAAACATCGACGTAGACCACGTACCAACCCGGGTCTTGTATCGCGGTGGCGCCAGGCAAATCCGCTTGATTCAGATACGAGGTCAGACGCTCGTTCTCGCATAAGATCCCATCGACGTAATAACGTCCGGCGCTGATCAAAAAATCCGGGACCTTAAAACCTGGCGGCAGTGTTTTGTTCTCCGGCAGGTTTCTCTCTTCCTCCGACAAGTGACTTATTTTCGGGTCCGGTCCGGGATTGAGATCCGCGACGATGTGAAACGCCGGGTAATGCATCGGAGCGCCGCAGACGCCAATGACATCGATGCCTTCCACTTCGACGCGATGATTCACGATATCGATCTGTTCGTTTGAATCGGCGTCAACCTGGACGCGCCCTTGCTGCATGCGCACGCTACTGAAGTGCTTGCGAGGATCGAAGGTAGTACGACTGTAATCGCTCTTCATTGAGGCCGAGCTCCTTTTCGGAATTGTCTAGCTGACGTAAAAGATTCCAACTTCCAGGCCGAAGCGCAGATATTCGTTGAGGCGCGCACGCAAATGCGTCTCACGCTGCGGTTCATACAGATCGTGAAAAGCACCCATCTCGGCCTCGTCGTCGGCACCCTGTCGGATTTCGCAGGGACCGAAGGCGTTGAGCTGGCAGTAGGCCGGATCCTTGAAATGAATTGAAGTGAACTGCGGCCGGATCAGAGAAGCATCTGATTCCGGCTGACAGTGATAACGAACGGGCACCTTTGCTTCAGGTGATAAATAAGAAAAGCGAACGCAACCTTCCTGACGTCGCTCCGCGAGGACGGGAGCAGTCAACGTCGCTTTATCGGCTTTGCTCGCGAATGCAGCCAGGAAGATCGTGTTCGATGCCAGGTGCAGGATCCGCGTGCGGACCTGACCGATTACGGTGCTGTTGATGATTCGCAGCGGCGCGCCGTAACTGGCAAGTTTCTGGAGGCCTCGATAGGCAATGTTAGTTTTGTCTGTCGCATCGACGATACTGCCGGTGATGGTCACTTCGGCATCCGGTGACGCTTGAATCGCGCCGATGATCGAATGATCGATTTCGACTCGCGCGTTTGCTGACTTGATTATCAGCGCCGGAGATTTCGGCTTCTGTGGTTCGCCATCCTCGTCTAACGCCACGCCGGGAACGACAGTGCAATGACGAATGATTAGGCGGCCCAAATCACCTGAAACTCGAATCGCTCCGTTGACGATCAAAAGGCCGTCAAGAATCACTTCGTCGTTCTTGCCGCCGCTGATCTCTAAATTCGCGTTTTGCAAAACAAGGGTCGGACGACATTTATCCGCAGCGCGAACCACGATGGTCTTGCCACTGGCGTTGATCGTTACGTCTTCCGCATATCGCCCGCTATTCAGAATCTCGACGGCGCCGCCTTTCACGCTCAGAGCCGCCAACGCGTCAGTGATGTTTGTCTTCGCGTTCGTTGGCGCATCCTTGAGATAGCCATTAACGACCTGCTTCACGATGGGAACGCCATGCTCATCCAGCACTTCGGTGCGTCGCGTAGCAAACGATCCCAGGCGGTTGTACTCGCCGCCACCCATCTGCGCGCTGAAACCGTAATAGAAAGTCGCCAGTGGCGGCTGCTGCGTTTGTGGATCGGCAAAGGCAATCCTGCCGAGGACCGGATCAATCGCCACTTTGTGAGCCGTCGTCGGCAGGTTGGCCCAATCGGTCAGATCGCAAACTATGACGTCGCTTATAGAAACTTCAGTGGGCGGTATGGTGGTGTCGGCGCCGGGCAGCTCGAGCAAGATGCTCTTGCCGTGGCCGTAATAACTCTCGAGATCCGATCTGAGTACGCGGCGCCGGATTCGATCGGCGACGTTCAGTGGTTCTGCGAGATGCGTGACTTGATCTTCCGTTACCGGCAAATTGAAGAGCGATAGATCACAGCCCAGCGGATTGAACAAGAAACGGTGCTGATCGCCTGGAGCTGCCGGGACCACCGGAGTGCGCGTGAGCGAAAATTCGCGTAGCCGCCAAAGGAAGATGCCGATATTCGGAATGTTGTACCGGCCGCGGCGTGGCGCAACACGTCGTACATCGGCGAAGTGCGTCAAGTCCGCTGCACCTGTCGCCGTATGTTCGAATGCGCCATTGAGATACTCGAGTCGTTCGGCGCCCCGAATGCTGATGAAGCTTTGGTTTTCCGGTCGCAAGTGATTCATGTACTGCGTCGTCGCCAGCAACTGAAAAAACTCAACTGCGCGCGCGGGCCAGTTCGTGACTTCGCGCGCCAGCTGCTCGAGCATTGCCGCCGTGCCTTTGCGCCGGCGATAACCGATCGTGTGCCCGACTTCGGCGCGCGGATTGAGCGCTTCCAATCCCGCGCTCGGCAACCCCTTGATCCCGATCAGGTCGCCGATATAAGACAGCACCCAGGGCGCGCAGGTTTCGACAAACTGATCGTCGTAAAGCTGGTCGAGATTTTCTTCGACTACACGCGCTTGCTGAGAAATGATCGTCAGCAAAGCCTTCAGCGGCGGCACATCGGCTGGATGATCCGAAACAAGCTCGGCGTCGCGAATGCGATAGATTGCCGGCAATAACTGATAAAGTTTTTCAGCGTCGAAAGTCACGGCATGTCTCCCAGATCCAGCGGCGCGCGATCCAACGTCAACAACTCCGCCGCCGGTACGCTTACATCGTCACCCGGCCGCGGCGCAGCAGCCTGCAAGAGAGCATTCCACGCCTCAACGTCGCCGCTGCGAAACAACTTATTGACATCGACGGCAACCACTCCATCGACGTTCTGCATCGCGGAAACTACTTCGCTCAACGTCACCGGTTGCCCAAAAGTGCGCGCGGCGAAAGAGAAGTTCGCGCGCAAGGCGCTCTCGACGGCGGCCAGAACTTTTTCCTTTATGTAAGCCGCGTCGATCTTCAGGGCGGCAGCGAGTTTGAAAGTCACTGGGCGGTACGACTTGATTGTTACCGGCACATAAGGCCCGGCGAATTTCAGGATTGCCGAAAGCAGCGTGTCATGTAGTTTCTGATCGACTGCAGCGCCGTCGATGCCGGCGACCGTGATGTAGACGCCGCGCGTGTGCTGGTTCCAGGTCCAGGTCGCGAGCGCTTTAGCAATCCCTGAAAAGGTGCGGGCAAAATCTTCGTAGTCCGTCAGCGACACAATTCGATCGAGTGTCAGGACTGTAAGTGGCGAGTTCGTTCGCGCGTCTGCCAAACTCTGCGGATCCTGAGCGCCGGTAGCCGCCAGCGGATTGATCACGCCTTTCAAGCCGAGTGGTCTGGTCATGAGCAGACTGAGTTGACCGGCCTTCACCAATCCTTCCAATCCGATACCCTTGCGATACGTCGCTTTCACGTTCTCGCGACCCATGGGCAGGCGCGCGCCGGTAGTTCCGTCGCCGAACTGCACCGTCGTCTTCTGATCGTCGTTTGTTTGGGTGATGTAGATCCGTTCGCGTGGTCCATGACCAAACAAGGTCGGCACTTCCTCCCACTTCAGATCGTTGACGCGGACTTCGAGCGTGGTCTCGCCACCGCTGGGCGTGTCGGCGCTGGTGTAAGTCAACGGGGAATTTCGCAAAGCGAAGCGCTGATACGATTGACCGGCATCACCGCTGCCCATGACTTCGTTGGCTACTGTCTCGCCATGAGTCGAGAGGGCCACATTCGCGTTGATAGTCACCGTTGGTCGATCGAATACGTTCGTGAGTTTCGTGGTTAAGATCAGGCGTGAATGAATTAGATCTTCGGCTTGCTCGGTGCGTTTGATCGCCGCAACCTCGCTCACCTTCTCATCTTTCTTGTTCGACGGGATCAGCGTAACTTTGCCGTCGGGCGCATCCACGTGGCCTTCCAGTCCATCCAGGTCCATCAGATGCCAACGCTTCTGACCAGACACCTGCGGAGAATCCAACGGCAGTCCGAGAACAATCAGTTCACTGCCTGGCTCGAGCAAGCGTGAAGGTATGAGATCGTCGATCGGAACGAGCGAAACCTTCTTGACCATTTTTTCGATGCGCGCGCGCAGGCGAAGACCGCTGACGACGATGTGACGACCTTCGGCCAGCGGCGTGATCAGGTTATTCAGCTCTATCTTGTCCTCCCAGACTGGTTCAGTAATTGGCGTCTCAGCCAACGGCAGCTCTTCGCTCTCCGCATCGACAGTCGTATCGCGGGGCCCGAACTTCTCGATGTTCTCGCCGGAAATTTCGACGCGTGTAGTTTTTGCGCTTAGATTGAAATCGGCTTTCGCTTCATCGCCGACTTTCTTGACGCGATAGAGTTCGGCATAGGCGTCAAAGACAGTCTTGGACGTTTTATTCTCCGGCGGCTCGTCTGAGAGGCTTTCGGGTTTTACCAAAACAATCCAACTATTCAGTGTGATCTGGTTGTAAACTGAATCGAGGTTGATCGTTTTTGTGTTCGTGTCGAATCTGGCATCAGCCCATTTATACCGGCGGTCCTTAAAAGCACCGGGGAGAAAGGCTGGTGTGCCTGTTGGACTATTGGGCGGGGCCGCGTCACCGAGGCGAAGCGAGATCGGTAATTGTAGCCAAAGCGGCGCATTAAAACCGAAGATCGAAGCGCGCGTCCGCAGCGCAAAAACCGTTGGTCCATCTTTTGGCGGATCTACATGAGGTATCCTGCTGCCCAAAGGTTCGGACCAACGCACCAGGGTGCGGTTGTTGTCCGCGTCTGGCTCGACGGCTGAGACGCGGCGAATCTCCCAGTTCTCGTTATTGACGTTCGCGGCACGCTCTGCGCCCACAACCAGCAAAGGATCGCCGGGCTTGAGTCTTGTGGTAACGCCCTGAAGGTAGGTATGAGTGTCGCCAAAAACGGGATAGAGCAATTTCGTCAGGCGCGGTCTGATCTCGTTCCATTCTCCGCGCGCTTCGATCGCCTCGACAGTCTCAAACGTCTGCGGTTTTTCCCCGGGCCCAGGAATACTTTGAACCTTCGCGCGTTTATCAACATTCACGGACAATGGCGAACCTACGCCTGTTTCCATCGTGAAAGCGAGGTAAGTGCTGGCGGCAACGCCGGGCCGCAACTTATATCCAATCAAACGCGCGAGGTTGATGATGGAACCGCGCTCGGTGGCAGTCAGCAAGTACGATTCATTCGCTATGCGTTCCTGGTAGAACGTCAACACGTCGCAGACCAGCGCCCACGAGTCGAGCAAGGCGATCGTGAAATCGTCATCGTCGCGAGTTCGCAGCTTGCGCAGTTCCGGCAGACCTGAGTCTGACAGTTGCGCGATCATGCTCGCCTTGAATTGCGACTGCGTGCCGACTCGATAAGCGATCGCCGACAGACCGGGACGATTGGCAATCTCCATCGGAGTTTCGACTGCGATGCCTTCGCAACAACCGCAATTGCTGAGCGTAATCAGAGGTTGGGCCGGCGCTGTCATTTGCCTCCCTCCATCTTCAACCGAAACACGCCTCGTTCGGCGAAATTCGGATCATTGTCCAGTCTGGCGACTTCGAGCCGCCCCAGATTCAACACTCCATCATCGAGCTCTTGATGGCTCTTCGTACCCAGCCGTCGAAACGTGGTTATAGTCACGAAGCGCACACCCTCAACCTTCTGCGCTGCAGCGTAAAGAGTGCTGAGGTAAACCGGCTCACCAAAACTGAAGTTGTCGGGATGAAAAACGCCGCGCCGGCCGTCGGGTAGGGTCTGATTGCTGAAGACGCGCAAGAGCTCAGCCTCTACATCGCTGCGGAAGTATTCAGGTTTGACGCAAACATTGATCTCAACTTCCAACGCGACGAACCGCGGACTATCGATCTCCACGTCATGTCCCGCCATTCGATATCGCTCCAGATGACGGCGCATGTCCTGCTCGAAATCAGGATCGACCGGGCGTCCGCCCAGTCTGTCGATCGTCAGGAAGATGGTTCGCCAACTGCCGGTCCAACGCACAGTAGCCGCAGCGTTTTGCACCTCGCGATGCCGGCGCGCGACTTCGACGTAATCTTCGGGAGTTACCGCCCGCTCCTGAATGCGAAATGCGTCCGGCGCGACGCGACGAACGTGTTCGATCGTTTCGGCGTCGGCGCCCCCACGCGCCGCTATCGGATTGCGCAGTGCAGTGATACCAATGATCGGAACACCGGTGATCAAATGGACCAGCGACTCGGCTCCCACGTTGCCGCTCTTGCCGTTGCCGACACGATAGGTCGCAGTGATGCCCACGTTCGGCGCGGGGCGCAAGCCGTGCTGATCGTCACCGAAACGCAAGGTTGCGTAACCGTCGTCATCAACTTCAGCGACAAACTCTTTGGCGAAGTCGTCGCTCGAGAGCAGATCGCGTCGCGGCTGCCACGGCCGGCCGTCGTGATCCTGCAGGATGATCGCTGGAAGCACGTCGCGCATTTCCCAGCGGTACACCGCTGAGGCGGAGGCATCGGAATCGCGATTGAGGTTTGTTGTCGGACTGGTCACCGGTTTCAAATGCAAGGGCGCGACCTGGGTCAACGGCTGTTGAGTAAGACGAGGCCGAAAGCGCGGTAGCGCCGGCGTCGAGTCTTGCGGTGCGCAGCAATCGCCGCTCACGCCGGTTACGGTCGCCAATGACTCGTCAGGCGGCAGCGGCGCTCCTAATTCTTCCGTCACTTTTAGTCCGTGGTCCGCGAGCACGATGTTGCCGCGTGCCACGCTGATGCCGTCTCGGTAACCGCCGTCCGTGAGCGCTGAGATGCAAAGCGGGAATGGAAGCGCATCGTCGTTATGCCACTCGATCTCAATGAGCGGCTCGCCGTTCAATGGATCTACAAGTGGCTGGTCTGGACCACCCTGTACCTTCACCTTGCGATTTACTGTTGTGAGCCGAACGGCGTGGCGATGAGATGGATCCGCATCGGCGCTGTCGCCGGTCTGTGGTCCGATTATCTCTTCGAATACCAGGACGTCGCCGACGTTTAGATTTGGGAGGTTGCCTTTAAGCGTGGCCATGGTTGCGCCCGCGGGCAAGCAACATCGCTCTTCGGCCCAGGTGTAGAGATCGATCCGATTATGGTCCTTGAAGAAGACCGCGTCGTACATCGTTCCGAAGCTTTCGGTGCGCGCGCCGTCAACGAGGCGCATTTGGTTGGTATCGAGACTGTTGACAACCGAACTGAGCCCGGAGACCCGCGTGATGATCCGCGTTCCCTTTTTCACCTCGACGTTGTCCGTGTCGACGTCGAAGTGAATCCACGTACGCGCATTGCATCCGTCATGCATGAAGTAATCTACCAGCAACGCATGACGGCGAACCGACACGCGACGGCGCGCAGTGTCCAGGTAAGCTTCGGTGGCGATCGCGTCCTGCTGATAGCTGAGGTGATCGCCGACATACGCCAACAACTCAACCAGTGCGATGCCTTGATCGGCGGCGTTGCGCTCTCTCCACTCCGGCATCACCACCGACATACGGTCGAGCATCAACTGGCGAAAGCTGTTGTAGTCCTTCGCCAGATAGTCGATTTCCGGTTCGGCTGCTGTTTCCGGCGGGCAGACGCGTTCAGGCGCACAATCAAAATCGCTGGGACATTCGACCTTGAACGAAAACGAGACCAACGACAGCACAGGGTCCATGCCGGGCGGTGGTTCGCCGGCGCTGCCTGTCCCGCCCGCGTGCTGGGCATCCTGGACCAGGCGCAGGCGATAGATTGAGTAATCGCCCGTTTGATTCACCTCTACGGTCAGCACATTGGCGTCTTGCTGAACGCCGTCAGGTTTATCGTCGGCGCTCTTTGCGTAGATGGCTTCGATATTGCGGATGCGTTCGCCGCCTTCGATCAGAATATTGTTTTTGTCGAGCTGATTGGAGGTCAGGTTTTTCAGGAAATGCACGTACAGCCAGCGCTGCCGGTCGCTCTGGTTTTGCGCTTCAGTGTCGAGGACTTCGAGATAGTCGATGCCATTAAGGTGACTAGCGGGATCGCTAACCAACTGCCGGCGTCTTTCGTCGCAGCAAAAGTAGATCATTGGATCAGTCCCTGTCGCGTAAATTGGGCCACCTGGCGCTGCTGATTGATGCGCACGGTGTATTGCACGACCACCTGAAGTTTCGAGTCTTCGCTTTGCACGTCGACGGCTTCAACCTGAATCAAATCGCCGAGCCATTGTTGCAGAGCTGCCTGCACAGTCATTTGGGTGGCCGATGCCAGGGCTTCGCTATTCGGCGCAAAGATCAATTGGAGTACGCCGCTGCCAAACGTCGGTCGATTCACGCGCTCACCCGGCGACGTGAAGAGCACTTCTTCGATCAAGTCGCGAATGTGCTCATCGTCGCTGGTATCAGCGGTGCGACCTCTCGTATCAAAGTCGTATGGGTAATCAACCTGCATCGAACCTCCATTCCGGGCATTACACATGGACAAGGTCAGTACCGAAACGCGGTAGCGTCGGGTCTGTCCAGGAAGTCACATACGACCCGACGCTACCGCGTTTCGGTACTGACCTCCTCCAACAATGGATCGCGGTGGTTTCATGTCGCCTTTACTCTTACCTGCGTCGTCGCGATCGTCAGCGGCGTGCCGGTCGGCACACAGGTCGCCTGACTGTCTTGCAGCAAGACGGGTTGGCCTCCGGCCGTCACTCGGGTGGCGCTCGTCATGAATTGAGCAGTCACGCATGGACCATTACCCGACGGTGGCGGAGGCATGGCGCAACCTGCAACCGTGTAGACCGTGGGCAACGTGACGATCTGCTGGCCGCCGACTTTCACACGCGGATTGGGCACAGTTGGTTGCGCCTGCCCGCCATGCGCACAGAGGACTGTGGCTCCCATGTGTAAGAGATATCCTGGCATCTTCAAACTACCTCCAGCGCGCCGTCGTTAACCGAAACTTGCGGTCCCGTCATCTTGATCTTCCCACCCGTCCCGTCATCGATTTCGATTCCCTGCGCGTTCATCACGATCTTTTGTCCACCCGAAGTTTGCAGCGTGATGCCTCCGACTCCCGGAGTATCGTCGAGTATGATGCTGTGCCCGCCTTCGGTCTTGATCATGACCTTTTTGTACGGCGGCGTGAGCAGATCGCTCGGCATATCAGCCGCCGATCCAAACCAGCAACCGGTCCAAATCGGATAATCCGGATCGCCGTGCTCAAATTCGATCCAAACACCTGCGCCGACTGTGGGTAGAGCAAAGAAGCCCATGCCACTGCCGCCAAACGGAGCGCACGCCATGGCCCAGCCACTTTCCTGGTCTCCCATCACATCCGGAACGTTCGCTTTGATCCGACCGATCATCTCCGGATCCTGGATGTCGGTAACTGTGCCGCGATATTTTCCGAAAAACTGGCTGCTCATGGCGCGACCACGGGCAATATTGAGCCCGTTCCTTCTCTGCTCACTGCGAAACTTTGCTTGTAATCACCGCGCGTGATCGTATGCGTCACGCTCTTAACGTAAAAAGTTCCATCATAAGAAAGACCGGCGCCGCGGATGTTGACCAGTTTGCGAGCGCGCAGCACGTTCCCGTAGCGAATGCTATCGATCTCGCCCGTGCCCTGGACGGCGTCAGGTGCGTTCGTCGCCTGGGCCAATGCTGACGTCGCTGCCGTCGCCGGATTCTGGTTCGAGGTGTCGCGCATCAACACCGTGCGCATCGCGGGCGTGGGTGAAGTCGCCAGTGGCGGTATGCGCAATGACGGCAACGGCGGAATCGGAATTGCAGTCTTTGTGATCGGCTCGACGAAGGTGCCCTGCGTGTTTACCGGCGCCATCGCGTCCTGCGTGAAATGCAACGACTTGAGATTTCCTGAGGCGCCTTGTCCCATCGTCAGCTTCGGTTGTGGTATTCCCAGACGATTCTCCGGTCCCCAGTAAGCTGTGTTGACGCCAAATGTGAGCGGCTCGACATAAAAGACATAGCCGTTGCGTTGGGCCATGCGTTGAATGAATTTCAAATCGGTTTCGTTCTGTCGCGGAATGCGCTGCAACATGATCGGCACGTCAGTGGTGGGCGTGACCGTCGGCACCAATCCATACTGCGCATACTTCGCAATTAACTGCGTCGCGATCAGGAAATCGGGTTGGTTCTCGTATTTCTCATTTTTCTCTTCCAGGTCAAGCATTATGCTCACGTCTTTACCGGTTACGGTCAGTGTGCTCTGCGATGGATCGTCGCTCGGAGCAAGCTGATGATGAGTAATGATTCCGTCGATTAAGACTTCGGGCGTCACACCCAGCAGCACTCCGATGATTACTCGCGTTGATGGAGCAAGAGCGCCGCTCTGCAACAGGCTGTAATCCGTCGGCTGTGTCTTGCTGAGCATGAAAGTAATTTGAAATCCGTCGCCGTTCTTCGCGTCGTTGGTGACCTGCACGTTGGTCAACGCATCAAGTGCTTCGCGCGGGGCCGGCAGCGGCACTGCCTGGCCCAGCAGGAGAATCATTCGAATTCCGAGTTGGCTCGTAAGCATGTCTGTTTTGTCTAAATACTCGGCATAGCGATCTTGATCGTGCGACTCGTCTCTTCCAGCTCCTCGGGTTGCATCACATTGTTCGCATCACAAACGCGCCAGAACTGCGTCGGATCTCCGAGGTATCTCGCAGTGATCAAGTCCAACCGCTCACCCTCGACAAACGTGTGTTCGACCAGCGTGGTCATACTCTCGCCGGCGGGAATGATGCGCCGTTTGACGTAACGCAGTTCGCGCGTGCCGCCATCGGGATCGGGCACGGTAATCGTGGTGGTGGCGATCGAAAAGTATCTGCTGGTGGTATCGAACATGGATTCTTTCCCTAACCGACTTTGAAGGAACCGGAAACCGACGACGCGATCGCGCCCACGCCGCCAATCGTGGCCATCACTTCTTTCATCACCTGATGGACCATAAACAACGCGCCACCGGGACTGAGCAGGCCAAGATCCTGGTAGTTGAGCACACGCAATCCCAGATTGACCTTGGCGCGAATCGGATTCAGGTTCGGATCGAATGCTTCTTCCGTGATACTGAACGTAGTCAAGCGGACCGGCACGACCCGCTTGATTCCCCAGATGAAAAGCGTCAGTGGCGCTTCGGGCGGAATGATTTCGATAACGCCGATGTTGGCCAACACTTCGTTCGCGATAACCAGCGCTGATTTGGGATAAAGCAACATCTCCAACGACGAGAGCGTTGGATATAAACCCATCGACGTAGCGATTCCGTCTGCCTTTTCGAGCTGATCGGCGGCATCGATCTCGACGTTGACGGTGATGGTCTCCTGCGGCGGTCCTTTCAACCGCAGCGCTTCGCCCTGCGCCGCGTTTCCGCTCGTCGTCTGCGCGGTGAGCGTGCGCGTGAGCGTGTCCGGGTTGTACTGAAACACGATTATGCTGGCGAGCGGATTGAAGGGATCGAGCCCGACAATCGCGCCCTTTTGTGTTTTCGGTGATCCGGGAAATGTACTCATCTAGATCCTTTCCAATTGTTGAGCCGATGGTTTAATTCGCTACCCTTGATCTCTAGAGGAATCTAATCAAAATTCGTCGCTACTGAGTCTGGCCTTGTTGGCTGCGCGCGGCGTTCCGAGCCAATTCAGCTTCCAGTCCAGTCTTGACATCCTGCAGGAATCTGTCGGCAAAGGCCCCAGCCCGCGGCCAAGGTTGTGGACTGATACCTACCGTCATCGCAGATATTGGGCTACCCCGCCCGGCGAAAAGATTTGCGAACGCCGTGATGCGCGTGATCACGCTCTGACGCGCATCGAGTGTGAAATTTATCGAGGTCCCCGACTGTGTGAACGTCAGGCCATTGGCGCTGCAGAACTCTTGCCACCGCGTTGCGACATAGCGAGGCGTGCCACCCGACTCGCTGACATACAGATAGCGCAGCGAAGTGGAAAGAGTTTGTGGGCCAATGAACTGGGCCACCACATAGGCATCTACATCGCCCAGAATGTCTGTCATCGGAGCAGAATTACGATAGTAGTCTTCCAACGTGGGCGAAGGATTTCCAACCACGTCCGCGCTCTTATGGCCGGAGGTTTCATGTTCTTTGAGATAGACCATCCCGGCGCCCACGTCGCCGACCCAGGAAGCCGGTCCCGGCGCCGCCGGCATCCCGTGAGTGCTGAACGGGGCCGACGTGCGTGGGTGAAGAACCGCGTCCGCGCCAACCAATAGATGCCCCACGTCGATTAATTCGGTCCCCACCAAAATGTAGGGCGACGGATTATCGGCAATCGCATTTTCATCGGCACGTTCACGCAAACGGCGCACGGCTTGCTCCAGCGAGGCACGGTCGATGGCCAGTCCCTGGGCCAGCACACACGAGCAAACACCTACCGGCTCGTGACAAAGGTTACCCTCGTCATCGGTGCAAACCTCGACTGCTCCGGTGTTAGGCGCATCGGGAATCAGGCGATCGAACCCGGGGCTTCCGGCCGGTGATCCGTAGTACAAGCTGCGGATCAACGTGAGAATTTCCTGCGGACTCTTATTTGGATAGGCTCGCTCGACAGTCTCCACGTGCTGAATAAACTCCCGCACAGGAATGACGCCTACGCGAAGATTCGTCGCTTGCACTGCCTGGCCAGGCCCTGTGGCCGGCGTTGTGCTGCGCGGTGTTTCTCGCTGCAACAAGGGTTCACTGCCGGCAGAAGACAAGGATACCAGTGGTGTGGTTTCGCGGGTGGCCGGCTCACTCATCACGAACTCCGCCGTGCGATCTGCTTCCCGCTCAGCCCCATCATCGACATGTCCCATGGCCAGCTTCGGACGAGCGGGCGGCGCGATTTCACTCGCCTCCGCAGACTCTCCGATTGACAGATCTGGCGCCGACGAGTTCGCCTGGCTGTTCCCTTGTTGCTGTAAGACATGGACCAACTCGTGCGTTAAGAGTCCGAGGCCTCGGCTAGTGTGCGGGGCGTACTGTCCTCTACCGAAGACAACATGCGATCCGACGGTATAAGCGAGCGCGTTTACAGACTCGGCTGACTCTTCTGCAAGTGCATCGGTGTGAATTTGGATCCGGCTGAAGTCGTGTCCCAAACGCGGCTTCATGAAAGTGCGCGTTTGGGCATCGAGCGGTTGACCCGGCGATTGCAGCACCTTTTGCACGATTGCCGGAACGCCATTGTTGTAACCTCGGTCGTTAACGTCTCGGCTTGATCGCTGCAGCGTGAAGCTCTGCTTGCCACACTCTTCGCACTCGCCTGAAAGGGCGCCAGTTCCGCCACAAGCACACTTTCTCTGCAACATGCTTCCAACCGGCGTGAAAGACGTTGCCGCGCGCGCTTGAACGTGAGTTCTTACTTCAATCATTTCGACAATTCGTAAACTTGCTGTATGGCCTGCAATCAAGTTTTGTCAGACGAAACTCATCTCAACCAGCGGGCGGATCAGATCCACAGTCTGTCTTATCCCACGAAACATTGTGCACTCCCCATTTCTTTCCGTACTTCGGCTCGTCTCCGTAAAGATCTCCGGGTTGATGACCCATTGCGATGCCAATCATTTTGTAGAGTTTATGCATATTGAAGCAGCGTGGATCGGTGTGACCTTTGAGTTCTCGGTCAACCCAAAAGTGTGTGGTGATGTGTGGAAAGGCACCTGCTTCCAAGGCTGCTTTCAAGTAGAGATTCTTCACGCCTTCATATTGCTCTTCAGTGTAGAAAGGCTTCGGGAAGGGCGGCTCTTCTACTTGTCTCACTTCGACGTTGGTTGTGAATGGGATTCGCTCTGCACGCAACTTGAAAACAACGTCGAGGGCTTCGCATGCAGTTTTTACGTCGGCAAGCTTCGCCGCTTGCGCTTTCGCCTCGGGCGTTCCCGCTGCGGGTTGCGGGGTAGCGACTGCCTCCCATGGTTTCTTATCGCAGGCATGTTCGACTGCCCACTGGCCGAGCGTGTGAATGCAAGGCTCTTCGCCTTTCGGAACGCATTTGTTAGCAGGGTCCAATTCAGCCTTGGGATTCTGTTTATCTGCCTTAACTTCCTTATCGGTCAACTTAAACTTGTTCATTACGAAGTCGATTGCCTCTGTCTGTTGTGCGGAGGAGAGGCCGGCCCAAACTTTGTGCATCCAGTTGACTCTGACGTCGGCTTTCATCTTGTCCTCGGCTTTTTCCCACGCCGTTGCCGTCGGTCGATCCTCCTCAAACATCGACGCGCGGTTCATGACGACATCGCCTTGTCTGGGCACAACCGAGTAACCAACCCCGGTGGGCCCTTTTGAAGCCGGCTTTGGTGTTCTGGGTTTCTTGTCCTGAGTTTCCAGCTCGGTAGCAGTGAGGGGTGAGCCGGTGTCGTGAACCACAAACAACCGGCTCTCCAACTTGCCGGCTACGTTGGAAGTGGTCGGAGATCCAACCTTAGGCATTTTCTCAATCGCCTGCTTCTCCTCGGGTTTTAAGGTATTGCCCGCATGTTGAGTGACGGTTGGCGCCTTCTTCTGTTGTGGCTGCTCAGGAATACCGGACACGTCTTTGCCTGCTGCCACGTCCCATTGAGTCCGGTCCCGGAGCTCCTGCTGGTCCTCGGGACTCCATGAAGATTCGGGTCCTTTTTCAAGTATTTTCTTCGCCCGCCACAGATCATTCGCGGGAAGATAAATCGACATCCACTCCTCGAGCTCGGGGTCTGGTGTTTTTAAAGGACTGTGGCGACGCAGGACCTTGAAAAGCTGTTCGCTGCCACCACTCCACGCCAGTGACGCTTCGTCTGAAAGCGGGCTTAGTTGAATTGTCCGATGATTGAGCTGTTTGACGGTGCCCGTTTGTTCTCCGGCCACAACCGACAAAGCTGCTTTCTCTGCCGCAGCTTCGCTCGTGTCGGTCAAGCTGTTTATTCCCCACGGCACCGACGGTGTATCAGGCCGTTGCTGCAGTACGTGCGTAAGTTCATGAGCTAGAAGAAGCTTTCCACTAATCGTGTCGGGCTGATACCGTCCAGCACCGAAGACGATGTTTGGACCGATTGTGTACGCCCGTGCTCCAATTGCAGCCGCTGCCTCCGCAGCTCGCGCATCCGCGTGAACGCGCACCTGACCAAAATCCTGTTTGAATCCACGTTCGAAGAAGTCGCGCGTGTCCTTGTTCAGTGACTGACCAGATGATTCCGGCACTTCGCTTACAATCGGAGGCATTTCGCCAAAATCGCCAGTTCCGTTGTTAGGAGCGACAGCCGAGCGCTGCAGCGAAAGCTTCTTGTTGCTGCAGTCATCACACTCATTGATAACGCCCGCCGAGCCGCCGCATGCGCACTTGCGTTGCAATCCAATCACAGGTGATGGCGTCACCGGTTGAAAAGATGAACGGGTTGTCTGAATGTGCCTACCAATCATCATTTAGAGTCCGAATTACTCTCTCGTTCGCGATAGACCAGCTCTATTTCTTGCTCTTCTTCTTGCACACTCTCTTGTTGGTAAACGATTTTTTGTTAGCTTCGGCAGAAGGTATCGCGCCGTAGTAGACGTCTATATGTTTCCCTTTTATTCGTTTGCCTGTATCCTCAGCGGTTCGCGGGCCGATGTCTTCAATCAACAACTCGGTGCCTAGGGGTATCAGCGACTTGTCAACAGCAACTGTTCGCCCCGCCTCAGCACATTTGCCCGACTTCGTTTCCGCGCAGGCGGCCTCCGTGAAGCAGTTTTCCTTTTTCGCTTTATCGTAGTGTGTGAACTGAACGAACTTGCCGGAACGCGTAATGCCGCTCCCTTCCATCTTCACGCCGAGGGGCGCCGCGCCCTCGGTCTTGTTAAGAAAGTCCGCGCTGAACTCACCCTTCAAACCGCAAGGATCTTTGACCTTGGGCTCTTTCGGGAACTCGCTCTCCAACGCGAAGACATAAGCAGTAAGCTCGAAGTTGCTGCCTAGATCGTCCGGATAATCCGGAGGACAAACTGTGCCGACGGTGTATGTGTAAGAGTCAAGGTCCTTCACCTCTTTGGTTTTCACTTCATACATTTTTTCGGCATATCCCGGTCTCTTCGAGGCTTCCGCCGTCCCTGCCTTTTTCGCTTCTTCTTCCGTCAACGGTTGAAAATAAACGCCGAACTTGTTGGCCCCTGAGAGACTCACGACTTCGGCGTTTATGTGCGCAGCCTTGAATTTCTTCACCGCTGCCTCTGCTTCTTTCTGCGTCGCGTAGCACTTACTCCAGACACGGAAGCCCTTTTTCTCGGGAATTGCCTCAGGACATTTTGGAATTACTTTTATGAACCAGGATTGGGCCAGCTTACTGAATTCCGCAGTAACGGTATGCTTGTCACCCAACTGTTTTTGTTTAGCGGCAGCGTCCGCTTCAGCGCCGTCTTTCGTCCGGGGGAAATAAAAGAAAGTCCAGCTATCGCCTTCTTTGACAGGGGCCTCAGGATCCAGCCCCATCTCCTTTACGGCGTCGAACTTGCCCTTGGCTTCAGCGAGAGTTTTATAAGTGAAGCGCCACTTCGTGCGTTCTTTATCGACCGGAGCCTTCTTGGCTTCTTTGGCCTTCGGCTTCGCCTTTGTCGTCTTTTTCTTTCCTTTATTGGGGTCGCGGAATAACTTTGCGCCCGGCTGGTTTGAACCAGCACCTTGCTGCAATACGTGAGTCAGCTCGTGCGCCAGGAGTTCCTTGCCTCCCGTCGTATCCGGTGAGAATTGTCCGGCGGCAAAAACAATGTCGTTCCCGCTTGTGAAAGCACGGGCATTGATCGATTGGGCCATGACATCGCTCGCACCATCTGTGTGCACGCGTACCGCTCCAAAGTCATAGCCGAAACGCGGTTCAAAGAACGCTCGTGTTGACATCGACAAGGGGCGTCCGCCGCCGCGAAGATCCTTTAAACTCGTCTCGATCTTTGGGACGAAGGGCGCAGCCTGGCCGGCCCTCTTCGTTTGTGCAACCGCGATCTCATCATCTTCGACTTGATCGACTTCGTCTCCCTCATCGACCTCATCATCGCTGACCTCTTCGTCTGAAACATCTTCTACCTGACGCAAAACTGATGCTCGGGATAGCGGAGTAACCAGCGGCTCACGCGCTCTCGCTGCTGCCGGTGACGAAGTACCACTCACTATTATTTGTGCGATGCGATCAGCTTCACGCTCCAGATGATCATCAGGACTGCTCACCTCCAACTTAGCCTGAATGGATTCCTCGTTCGGGCTGACCCGAAGAGCACTAAAGTTATGGCTGAACCATAAGTTCATCTCGGGCTGCTGAATTGGCTTGGGCAAACCGAAATTCCGGGTTCCATCATCCGGCCTGTGAGTCGAGCGTTGGAGCAAGAGCTTTTGCCGGCTGCAGTCTTCGCATTCGCTTGAAATCCCCGCCGAGCCGCCGCATGCGCACTTGCGTTGCAAAGACGTACCTGTAAACGGCATCACCGCCGGTCGTGAAGTGACAGCATTTTGAAGAAACGATGTGCGCATGCTCAGGTTTCGCTCGTCGTTATATTCACTTCTGCTTTGGCGGCACGGGTGACTTAACGGTGCCGCCGACCTTCTTGTCAGTTACGGTGATGGTATTCACCGGATCGATCTGGCCGAAAGACTGCTTCGAGATCTCGATGTGATAGGCGATGCTGGCCAGGATGTTCATGTGCAAAGGATCGAAAGCATAAAGACTGAAGTCTCCGGTATATGTAACTGGGAAATCGGCTTCCGTGGCCGTCGCGCAAAAGCCGGGAGCATCAGCAACAACCAACTTGTCTTTGGTAGTGAGGATTTCATGGTCCGGTGGGCCATCCCAACCCGTTTTGGTATCGTTGGGCTTTTTGGCCGTCGTGGCGGTGCGGTTTACCTGCCGGTTTACGCGCAGGTCCCCCGGCCAACCTTGTGACAAATGGAAATGAACCTGTTGAACGTTGGCGACCGATCCTTTGGCCCAATGATCGTTATAAGGGCCGGGTTGGTCCAGGCTGGCATCGCACGTTATGGCCGGGAAGCCACCCGCTGCGCCGCTCGAAGAGGTCACCATCTCGACCGAATCGATCACCGGAGCCTTAGGTCCGCCTTCATTGCCAGAATCGAGTTCGGTCGTCGGTTTCATGGTCGATTCCGGTGGCACGTTCTGCGTGTACTCGTCTCCGAGTCCGCCTGATTGTGTCGGTGTCTGATCCTGAACAACGGCGGCGGAACCATCGCCGGCAAACACTCCCACATTTCGGAAATCATGGTTTACCTCCGAATTGAAGGGCCAAAGTGATCGTGCGGATTGAGTCTCGCCGGCGCACTCCGCGCAACTTCCGCCACACGCGCACTTGCGTTGCAGTTTGGCACCCGCGATCGGCGTTGAAGTTCTGGCCGATGATCTGGCAAAAAGCTTCTGCGGTTTTCTGGTCATTCTCTCTAGCTCCGCGTCAGTCTCAGCTCTTCATGAACCGGCGTGTGAGCGATCACTTCTTGTCTTGTCGCTGCCACCAGTCTCGCCACAAAGCCGCGTACCCTTGATTGCCAAGTGGTGAGCCATAGGAAGCCTCTGCGGCTTCAATTTCGGTCGGGCTGAACTGCTTGTGCGTGATTCTCTCAAGCGCATGGATCAAAAAGTGAGCGATCTCATCAGTCTCAAGCTTGTCGATGATGTACGGCACCGCCGCATAACCAAGCTCGACGATTGCGTCGAAGTTGGGATCTTTCAGATAGTCTTCATCGGCCGAAGAAAGAGAAACGGCTTCGCTCTGCGCGAAAGCTTTCCATCTTTGGTAATAGTCTTCGAACTTCTGAGCAACATCAGTCATCTGCTGGTCCCTTACTTCGGAACGTAATATCGGTTGATGTCGCCATAGACCGTTCCGCCTTCCAGTTGATTAGGCAAGTGAGCGATTCGCACATTGGTGCCCAGCTTGCTCTCCCAGGCACCACAAGCCGCGCCGGTTTTGCGCGCCGCGTGCTTTGGCGTTGTGCCCACGGCATAGAGCGCAACTTGAGCGTCTGTCGGCGTAGAGTCCGTGACAGGTTTCAATCCGCCACGATCGTAGAAAGCATCGAAGTCGGAGATTTCAACAGTCCCGTTCTGGTTTCCGTAGTTATCGACATCGTTCCAAATCCAACTACTTGTGTTGCCGATTGACCACGCGATGCAATTGTAAGTGCCAGTCGCCGGACCCGTGACGCAATAATCGGTAGTAACCAACCGCGGAAATTGTGATCTAAGAAAAGTATCCAGCCCTCCAGATGGAGTTGTGGCTCCCATAGCCGGACAATCACAAGCACGCATTAATGTATGAACTTGATCTGACTGCTGCACGACGTGCGTTAGCTCGTGCGCGAGTAGTAAGCGGCCAGCCTGTGTGTCAGGTTTGTATTCATGCGGCGCAATCGCGATATCGTGTCCGACGGTATAGGCGCGCGCCTTTAGTTCCTGTGTCGTTTGGGCTGCACGTGCATCAGTATGCACACGTACCTTACTGAAATCATGGCCAAAGCGCGGCTCGAAAAAGTTTCGCAGCCTTGGCGCGAGCGGTTGTCCGCCGCCACGCATCGATTGAATCTGCCCCACAAGTTCAGGAGACGGACTGCCGGTTGGTGGGCCGAGCGACTTCATCGAGAGGAGGCTCGACGGATCCAAAAGCTCTTCGTCTGAATCCTTGGGCTGCTCGTCGTTGGTCTGTCTACTGATCGAGCTAACCGAATGCTGAGTACTCAAACGCGAAATGCTGGGCGGCGCGCCGAGCGTTGCGCGCTCCGGCTGAGCTACGTTTTGGGGCATTCGCATGACCTGTTCGGCCACCCGATCTGCTTCTAGTTCCAGAGTGTCACCGGGCTGACTTATTGCCAACTTGGTTCGAATGGGGGGAGTCGCGGTTACATTGATCCGGCGAAAATCGTGTCCCGGTTCTTGAATCGATCGCTGTAGCGACAGACTGTTCTTGTCGCAGTCCTCACATTCGCCTGTTGAGGCGGTGGAGCCTCCACACGCGCACTTGCGCTGCAAGAAGCCCGTATGAACGGGCGTCGAAGCGGGTGTCGTTTGCGGTGTAGGCATCGCCGCAGTCTGTAATGCTCGATTCATGCTCATGTCTTAAGCCAAACCGGACGTTATGGCTGGTCCGGGCACTCCGTCAGTATCACGGTATCTGCGCCGACCGTGGTTGATCCTTTGGCTCCCGCCTTTTCAGAATTTAGCGTCGAACCATCGGCGGCCAGTTCGCTGAGTTGATCCACCGTTTTGAATTTGTGAAAGCCGAGATTGCCGACTTGATATTCATAAGGTATTGCGAAAGTGATGCTGCCCGGCGTGAACGGCGCTGATTGTTGACAATCGCCGGAATGAACACAGTCAAAGGAAACTCCCTCAGTTCCCTTGCCGGCTACGACGTTGTCAGTCATGAACAGCTCAGGACACACGCCGCCTGCCTTTTCGTTGCAATGGCCCCAACCGGAAAGACACGAATAAGCGCCGGGAGCGGTCACGACTGCGCCAGTATTAAGCTCGTGATACGAGACATTGCTGAAGTTGACGTTGTCCGGCAAAAGGAATGGTTGCGTGGCGATTCCGGAGTCAGCATGACCCTTCTGATGTTTGATGTTCTTATTCAACAGATCCATGTGTACGTCGTTGGGAGCGAACACTTGGAAGTCAATCTTCGCGGCTCCCGCGCTGACCGTGATCGTCTGAGCCGTGTCGGGAGCTGTGAGCCTGACCTTGTCGCCGGTAGTCTTGTCGAGCTTGCCGCCGGTGGTGGTCCAAGTGGCACTTCCCGGCGTGTGCGTCAGATCAACCTTCTCACCCACGCCGATGTCAGTTCGCGTCTTCGGGCTTGGTAACGCCACCACCATTTCGCTGGTGATCGTCTCGCCTGACGCTGGCGGGTTTGATGGGTGCGACGGTGACGGCTGCGATGGTGACGGCTGATTAGGAGCCGGTGCGGGAGCGGCTGGGGCAAACTGATTGTCCAACTCGCCCATCGTGATTGATCCCAGGATGCCATCAGGACTCAGGCCATGCGCGCGCTGGTATCGTTGCAGTGCGCCCTGCGTCTCAGATCCAAAGATCCCGTCTACTCCGAACTCGGGCAGCGGAAAACCTGCGTCGATTAGTGCTTGCTGAATTTTTTCGATCGCCGGCCCACGACTTCCAATTCGCAAAAGCTTTTCATTATCGAAACAGGCTTCGAGATCAGGATCGCCGGCGAAACGTGGCGACTTAAGATCGTGGCCGTCGCCAATTGTGCGTTGCAGCCGAGCGGTGGTCGCTTCGGCTTGGGACGATTGCTGGATCGTGTGGGCCAACTCATGGGCCAACAACCTTCGTCCTGCTTCCGTGCCTGGCGCATAACTTCCCGCACTGAAAACAATGTCTTGCCCGACCGTGTAAGCCCTGGCATTGACCGCGCGGCTCGATTCCGCTGCTCGCGAATCGGTATGAATTCGGACTTGACTGAAATCCGCCCGCGCCAAGTCACGTGACGAGTCTTGCAAGACTTGCTCTGCGCGCTCGTCGGCTTCCCTCTCCGATGGATCATTTGCCGGTGAGATGGTGAGACCGGATTGAGAAAGCCTCGGTGCCTCGATTCGCACGCGACTGAAGTCATGTCCGAAGCGCCGTTCCATGAACACACGCGTTTCCACGTCGAGCGGCTGTCCGGGCGACCGCAAGACTTCATGCACGATTGAGGGAGCGCGCAGCGAACGTTCTACTCCCGAGTTTTGAGTTGCACGTTGAACTGAAAAGCGCTTCTGGTCGCAATCCTGGCAGTCACCGGAAAAACCTGCGCCACCACCGCAGGCACATTTGCGTTGTAATACACCGCCCGATACGGCGACAAAGGACGAGGCTTTTGATTGAGCGTGTAATCGTGTGACCATGATCTTGAATCGTCACTCCGGAATTTGATCGCTTGGGTTATCTCTGCGAATTCCAGGTGATGCCGGGACGAAAGTTTCTTCGGGCGGGGTCCCCTCTTCGCTCCGAGTGCCCGCCGGCGCATTACCACAGCGGCGATCCGTTTTGAATCCCGGGTCATTCTCATCACTGTAGATGGTCCCCGCGAAAGTTCCATGTGGTACACCCAAACTGTCCTGAACTCCTCGGCTAACCTCCCAGGCTTCGATGTGCGATCGATCTCTGACATGGGCATGAGTAAAACGACTGTTGGCGCAGATCACCAAATCCTGCCCGCACTTTCTCCGGGCAAAGCGGCTACTAGGAATCGCCATCCAATCGCCGCTGTCTGAGCAGGACAGATTGTTCTCGCAATTGGTGTCGCAGGTGAACAGAGGTCGTCTATTTGTTCCGGCATTGCGGGTTCCTTCCGGACAGAGCACTCCCGCCGGATCGGTGCAAGCAAAACGAGAATTACATGCCAGGTGCTCACATGTTCCTTCATCCAAAATATTGCCCCTAAAAACTTGGGCGCGTTGAATAATGCGGTGATGGTGAAGCGGAATGTGCGAATCGAAACCTGCGGCTGATCCATTTGAGTTAAGAACGCGGTCCGCTACCAAGTCGGCCTGGCGTTCATAAGCGTCGTCCGGAGGACCGACCTCCAAACTGGTTTGAAGTCGATCCTGGTTGCCCTGTTGAATAACATGTGTCAGTTCATGGGCAAGCAGAGCCTTGCCGGTGCGGGAGTGAGGATCATTTGCTCCTGAACCAAATACTATGTCGTGGCCCACTGTGAACGCTCGCGCGTTTACAGAACTGGCCGCGGCTGCGCTCTTCGCGTCGGTGTGTACGCGCACGCGACTGAAATCGTGACCGAAGCGTAGCTCCATAAAAGCTCGAGTTTTCGTATCAAGTGGCCGGCCGGAAGAACGCAAAGCTTCATGCACGATCGAGGGCACCTCTGCGCCTCGCCTCGCCGATGACTCTTCGGTCGATCGCTGGAGCGAAAGCTTCCTACTACTGCACCCTTCGCATTCTCCGGCATCGTTCTCGCATGCACACCTCCGTTGCAAGAGGCCATTATGAACGGGCGTGAACGCAGGCATCGTTGGCGCCTTGGCCTTCGTCGCTGTCTGTAGGGCCCCGTTCATTTCCACGAAACCTCCGTAAATCGCTTTCGCCAATTCAGCACTTTCCCCCGCACGCTGGCCGATGGCCATAACTATCCTTCCGCGCAACGTCTTATTTGCAGTTGGCAGCGTCGCCGGAACCCGCTCCGAAACAAGATTTTTCGCAACCGTAGTTGACATCGTGACTGCGGAGAGGACTCCACAAGTGGATCACCTCATGAAGAATGGTTGAAGCAAGCGGGCCGCAAGTCTCCGAGCTCAAAGCATCTTTGTAAAGGTTGATCGTGTTGCTGAAGGCTTTTCCGGCGCACCCACAGAGGTCGGACCACTTGCTACAGATATCGTGGCCTTGTTCGCATTCGATCGTCAGGCCGTCAAATCTCCCCAGGATCTCGTCCTTGAGAGAACTACTCTTGACACAATCGGTGTCTTTGACTTTGTCAAAGGCCTCGCGCGCGGCGGCCTTGATTGTCGCTTCGGCGAATGGTGCCTTGTCGCAGCCATCCATCGTGATTGAAAAGTTGTAGGTTTTACCGGCGGTCGGAGTCGCCGTCTCCGGCTCCGAAGCCGGCGCAGGTGCGCCGCCAGGAACGCCGGCGTCCACCTGGCGCGCCAGGAGTGGCCCACCGTTCTCAATGGGTTGAAAAGCCTGTCCGTCATTAATAACCCGCGCGGCTTGCTCCGCTTCATGCTCAGAAGGATCTCCGACACCCGATGCCCCTGAGATGTCCCGCCCGTTTCCACTGCCCTGCTGAATTGTATGAGTCAACTCATGCGCCAACAGTGACCGGCCTTGAGCGCTGTCCGGACGATACTGCCCTGGAGCGAAGACCACATCCAACCCCACTGTATACGCCACCGCATTGACGGCTTTTGCCGACTCTCCCGCTCGTTCGTCGGTATGCACGCGCACGCGACCGAAATCATGGCCGAAGCGTGGCTCCATGAAGGTGCGCGTCTCTGGGTCGAGGGGCTGTCCCGGCGAGCTCAACACTTCGTCTACGATCGACGGCACGCCGGTAGAGTTGCGATTTTCGAGATTCGAATCTTCAGCTTTTCGGCGCAGCGAGAGGCGTTGCTCGCTGCATTCTTTGCATTCTCCAGCCGGACTGGGCGATCCGCCGCACACGCACTTGCGTTGCAAGAGGTGTGAGTTAGACGTTGGGGCGAAAGAGGTTTTCGCCGGCGCCTGGGTTTGGGTTTGTAACGGCGCATTCATCGGGTCAATCCTCGATAAACTGATCTCGCCAATTCGCTGCCGATGGTCTCAGCGTCCAGGCCGCGCTCGAGCGCGAGTGCGCTGCCCTGAATATCGCCAATCTCAAAATTTTCACTGAGCGCCTGAGGTATTCCCTGCTCAGTGAAGAGTCGCGACAACTCGCGCTCAAATGCGTTGCCAATTGCATACCTGTCGGCGATTGCGAAGCCGTTGAGAACCAATTCATCGATATTTAGATCAATTGAGCGCGGTGAAGTCTCAGAGTGCTGCGCCTCAATTCCGCGTGTCTGCGGCGCAAAGGAACCGTTGCGCGTTTCCGGCCGTGGAGCGGATTCAGCGCTTCGCGCTTTTGGCGCTTGATTCAACGGTGCTGGTGATTCGCTTTCCTTCATACCCAGCCTCTAACTTCTGTCTCGCTCAAAGATTTTTCCAGCTTCATGTATTCGTTCTCAGCGGCGCGCAGAAGATGATTCATGCGCACGGGTTCATTCGCATCGGCGGCCAGGAACGCGGCGTTCAAGGCGATGTTGCGGATGTTGCCGCCGGCGATGTTGAGCTGGGCCAGCTTGAGTGCGTCGAGATTCTCGGTCGGAGTTTCCCGCGGGAAGATCCGTCGCCAGATTTCCGCGCGCAGGTTCGCATCCGGAAATGGAAAGTCGATGATGAAACGCAGGCGCCGCAGAAACGCGGTGTCCAGTGCGGTTTTCAAGTTGGTGGTGAGGATTGCCAAACCGCGATACGCCTCCATCCGCTGCAACAGGTAACTGACTTCGATATTGGCATAGCGATCGTGACTGTCTTTAACTTCGCTGCGTTTACCGAAAAGCGCATCGGCTTCGTCAAACAACAGGATCGCTCCGCCTTCTTCCGCTGCGTCGAACACGCGGCGCAGATTCTTTTCCGTCTCGCCAATGTACTTGCTGACAATCGCACTGAGGTCGATGTGGTAGAGATCGAGCTGCAGTTCGCTCGCCAGGACTTCCGCAGCCATGGTCTTGCCGGTGCCGCTCACGCCTGAGAACAATGCACTGATGCCGAGCCCTCGCAGCCCCTTCGTGACGAAACCCCACGTTTGGTAAACGGTCAGACGATGGCGTACGTGCACGGCTATTTCGCGCAAGGTCTGCAACCCCGTTTCGGGCAGCACCAGATCCTTCCAGGTTGCCGCGGGTTCGATTCGTTGCGCCAAATCGTCAAGCCTTGGCCGCGCTTGTACGCGGCAGGCATCCCACAGTGACGAGCGAAAATCGAACTGCGTTTCGTGATCGCTGTTTTCATTAAGTAACTTCTGACCGCTGGCTTGCGTGAATGCCGATTGGATCTTTTCCGCGTTCAGATCAAATTGCGAGACAAACTGATCAACCTCACCATTCAGGTTGATCTCGCCCGAACTAAATGCGCGTCGCCAAAGATTTCTTTGTTCGCCCGCGGTTGGATTGCGCACCTCGTAAGTCAGTGATGCGCGCCGCGGACGTCGCCGAGTATTCCCGCTGCTCACGAAGATCGGAGCTCTCAGAGTCTCGATCACTTTGTCGATGGCTGCGGCTCTCGGTGCATCGTTCGCCTCCACCTCCTGGCACTCGAGCAACAACGCCGCACCTGTCAGCATTGCTTCCCGCTCCCACAGCCGAATCAGCCCGTCAAGCTCGCTTGGACCAACGGGAAGAAACTGTGCGGTCAGGGCGCCCAGCCGCAGTCCGAGATGCGAGCACACTGCGAGTGCGACTGCGCGCACGTCGCCGGTATGACTGCCGCAAAGCTGTACCACCGGTAATCGATCGTGTTGGCCATTGCCGGACCACGACACTGCGATGCGTTCCGCCAGCGCCGAATGTGAAGCGACAATTTCTGAATTGGGCGACAATGGCTCGACCAATCCTGCCAGCCGATCATCCGGATACTGCACGCCGGCGAGGAAATGAAGAATGCGCTCGTCGATACGCAACGAACCCTGCGTCAAAATCGGTCCACTGCCAACTTCGATTAGTCGCCAACTTCTTAGTGGAGCAGTTGGTGTCAAAGCACTCCAGTGAGCGCCGGGCAATGCGGCCAGTGCCAAACTGAGCGTCGGTTGCGTGCGCGTCGAATCGCCGTAAGACTGGGCGCAGAGCGCTGCAAAACTCGAGTCAAGTTCGACCCCCGCGCAGAGCAATAACAAATCCCGTTCAAACGCGGTCAGGTTGAAGATCTTGCACAACGTTTCCAGAGACGAGGGCGACGGCATTGCTGAAGCAGCATCGTCTAATGCCTTCTGTGCCTGATCGAGATCTGCGTCGAGCCCTTCGTTCTTTGAATCGGACGACTGCGCGCGGTAATGCTCCAGCCTGACGCGAACGACGTTAACCGCCGCCATCAAATTTCGCTGATTTGCTTGTGTCCAGTTCTGGCTCAAGTTTTCCTCACGGAATCGTCATCTTTGGCCCAACGTAAACCGGATTGTTCGGATCGGCAGCCTGTTCAAGCGGACTTTCTGCGCCATCAACCTGTATCCGCGCGAGATAATCGCCGTCGTGCACTCCCTTGATCGGAAACACCAGCGTGTCTGTTTCGTCCGGATCGCCGAGTTTGTTATGTGGCGCCGACTCGAAGCTGTATGCGCGCGCCGCCCGATTGCTCGGCGGGTTTAGCTCGTTCATGACCAACATGGCCCGCTGAGCTTTTGTGATCATCGGATCGATCTTGATCGTGACGTCCGCGGAGCGAGTGCCATCACCGGCGATAGTCGGCACCGGCACGGTGATATCGGGAATGTTCCCGAGCTTCCTCTTGATCATCGGATGGAGCACGAATGCCGCGAGATTCGATTGAACGCCGCGATGCGGTGTGAGCGGAGTTCCCATGAGTGCAGGTTGAATTATCTGCAAACTCTGCACACCTGCGTGCAGCCCTGCCGGCAGGGTGAAATCAATTTCGGTGTCGGTCACGGACGTGATCTGCGAGGTAGCATCGATTCCGCTCACGAGTACCTGGGTAATCGTGCCGCGCAGACGTTGGCCCGTTACCACAACCGTCGATGCTGGGATAATCGGCACGCCAATCCCGGCTGAGGATCGCACTTGCTCGATTGACGGTTGCCGAAATGGCGCGACGTAAATGTTTCGTGAAGCCACCGGCAGAGCAGCGTGCGTTGATTCTTCGCTTTCGATCAGCACGACCGTTGCTTGATACGCGATCGAGAGGTTGTACGGACTTTGAAAATAGACCGACCAGAGTTTTGACAATTCCTCGAGCGAGAGACCCAGCGGCGTAAACTTCACCAACTCGACGGCGTCGGCGAGGTTCGAATCGGCGAGATACTTAAAGATGTTGGCCCCAATTGTTGTCCTGATACGCTCGCGCGTCAACATCGGTCGCGCGTGCAACGTACGCACCACGCTGCCCAATAATCGCTGCGGCTCAAGCTGTGTTTCTGTGCCGAAGAACGTTATCAGGTAATTCAGATCGAGAGCCGCAACCGGTCGCTGTATCAATTGCCCATCGACGCGACGCGTCGGCAGATCGGCATTGCTGAGCGCCGCGTTCGGCATGACCTGATACAAGTAAATGTTGACTTTGGTTCCCGTGATGGTTCCGTTCGGACGTTGGGTGGTGACATCCGAGCCGGAAACATCAACCTTTATGGCGTCGAGTATTATCTGACTCAGTGCCGCCGTAACCGTCGCTACTGCCAGGAAGTTGCTCATTCGCGCCTCCTGTTGTGTTCGCGTAGAAACTCAGCCAGCGACAATTTAGGAACAGGTGAAGCGACCGGCTCGACCGATGTTACCGGCGCCGGCGGCGCATGAACTTCAACGCGCCCGATCTTTACCTGGATGTTGCGTTCGCGGCGCTCCGGGCGTTCGTAATCACGACGCTCTGTTGTCGCAGCCGGCCGTGGGTCGTCGCTCTTGGAAACTGCGGCGCGCACAGTTTGGCGACGTTCGCGTTCGCGCGGCTGAGAAACTTTTGCAGTCGCAGTCTCATCAGCGACTAATTCAAGTGGCGGATTCGACGGAACTTCGATGGACTCCGTGATGACGTTTGACTCAGCAACGATCGTCTCGACGGTTTTCGGCGGGCGAGACTGGGGCAGTCGCCGTTGAACTTCATGTTTAGCGACAGGAGCTGCTTCGTTCTCGACAAACGAAGCGGCACGTAAAGGATAAGACTCATCATCCCTTCGACCAGGAACGTCAGGTGCTTCAAAGCGAACGGGACTATGATCGACCTCTGCTGCGGCGTCATCAGAAAATGCCGACGCGGAGGAAGCTTCAGCCCCTTGCGGTTCGGGCAGAGGAGCGTGCACTACAGGCGAGACTTTTGCGCTTATCTCTTTCGTAGTTTCCTTAGTGCTTTTTTGAGGAACGAATTCAGGTCCGGAGTCGAGCTCATTTGCCGGTGGCGGCGCCGGCTCCAGCGGCAAAGGAGACAGATCAGCTTTGTGCGTCGGTTCAGGTGCGTTGACTCTCACCACATCTTCATGCACAGGTTCTACACTTGGGACTATCATCTTCGCTGCCGGCGCTTCCTCACGATCGGGTTGACGAGCGCGCAATGACCGCGGCGGGTTAACCGCGAGGGCTGGCGTTTCGGGCAAACGCGATTCGGGCAGCGGTAATCGCGCCGGCGCATACCGCGACGTTGCTTGCGGATTGATCCGTGGCGCCGTGCCCAGCGCTCGTTCAGCAACACGAGTGAGAAAGTCTTTCACTGGTCCAACATGTCCAGGTAAAACTGACGCCGCGGCGCAGCCATTTCAAGAATGTCTGCTTCGCACCATCCATAACCGCGAGCCAGCGCATGTACCTCGCGCAAGAGCCGTTGAGCTTCAGCATCAATCTCCACACAAAAAAACGAGCTGATGTCGAAAGGCAACTCAAATTCGAAGCCACAGGCCGGGCAAGCGACATCGATTAACAACTCAGCTTCCGGATCGCATTCCGCCAGCCGTGTGGCCAAGTCAGAAATCACCTGCTCCGGCAACTGTTCGGCGCTTACGACTTGCTCCGCGCGAGCAGCTTCCAGGACCGAACGCTGGATCAGCCGCTGCCGCGCAACCTTGACACTACCTGCCCCGCCGGCGAAGTTCAGATCCTCGAGATTGAGCAAGCGAAACCGCACGCGGTATTGATCGCTGGCGAGATCGAACTCAGACTCGAACGACTGATCTTCCGTCGTTCGGTGAAATAGATCAGTGCTCAAATCAAACTCGAAACGAGTTCCGCAGTTGTCGCACGTCGATGATGCATTCAGGTGAGAACCAAAGATGAGCTTCCGGAGATCCAACAAACGCCGGTTAGACTCGCCTAAAGTAAGGCGCGCCAGTTCATCTCTGCTCTCGTTGGGAGACGCGGCAGCCAGCACGGAGATGATCTTTTCTCCAGGCGGCTGCCCGTGTGATGACTCCCAAATCCGAATCGCATCCGTGGCGGTTAAGGGACGCATGGTTAGACCAGCGGCTCAGTGAAAGTTGGTTCGGTCGGCTCGGGAACTTCATAGTCGCGTTCCCAACCTTCATTCTCCAGCTTGATGTGTTGAATCGCGACGGCATTGGCATTCGCATCCAGATCCGGCAAGGCCTGGTACTCCGAGACCCAACAACGAAAGATCTTGTAAGCAAGCGCCAGTTGGCCGGCTTCGTTATAAACCTCGAGGTATATGTCCTTGCGAAAATCCTTGAGCGAGACCTCAGCGCCAAGTCCCGAACCGTAGTTCCAGACTTTGTTCGCCCACTTCTCGAATTCCGTATCGTGAGTCACTCCACGATCGAGCGAGATGGCGTCGTACTCCGTGCGGCCGGGTGATTTGCGACTGCTGCTGGGATCGCCTCCCTCGCGGTGTTTGACCACCTCGGTCGTTTTTTTCAGGCCTCCGACTTTGCTGATGCCGGCGACATAGCGGCCATCCCACTTAACGCGGAATTTGAAATTCTTGTAAGGATCAAAACGTTGCGCGTTGACGCTAAATTGGGCCATGGTCTCCTCCTTTAGGTTTGAATCTGGCCGGCCATTTGTTGAATCTTGATGATGACGAACTCGGCAGGCTTCAGCGGCGCGAATCCGACGAGGATATTCACGACGCCGCGATTGATGTCGTCCTGCGTGGTAGTCTCGTGATCACATTTGACAAAGTAGGCGTCCTTGGGTGTGCTGCCCTGAAAAGCGCCCTGTCGAAACAGGCTGTGCATGAACGCGCCAAAGTTCAGACGAATCTGCGCCCACAGTGGCTCGTCGTTGGGCTCAAAGACAATCCACTTCGAACCGCGATAGAGACTTTCTTCGAGGTACAGTGCCAGCCGCCGTATCGGAATGTATTTGTACTCTGAAGCCATCTGGTCGGCGCCCTGTAACGTCCGCGCGCCCCACGCAATTGCTCCGAATACCGGGAAGATGCGCAGGCAATTGACTCCGAGAGGATTAAGCGTGCCGTTCTCGGGATCTGTGAGCCTGTATGCCATTCCCTGCGCGCCGACGAGTGTCGCTTCAGTGCCCGCCGGTGCTTTCCAAACACCGCGCGTGCTGTCGATGCGTGCATACAGGCCGGCCATTGTCCCGCTGGGAGCGGTCGATCGCAGTTGTCCATTCTTGAGAGGATCGGCAATCTGTATCCACGGATAATAAACGGCGCCGTAATTCGTCTTGGGAAGAGCAGTGCCGGAGATCGTTTGGACCATTTGATCGGGTTTCGTTTTGTCAAACGGCGCGTCGGCGATCAGGAAGGCGCGTCGTTCCTGGCAGTACGATGAAGCGTCCATCAGGATGCCGCTATCGGTCACTCCGGGAAGGCAAAGCAGATTGAAGATGTCCACTTCTTCGAGCGCGTAAATACCCTTGCGCTGTGAGCGATCAGCAATGAACAAGTTGTATTGATCCGCAGGTCCGTAAGGACTTTCGTTCCCGCCCTGCAGGAAGATGTTGGGTGGATGAGTCGACGTGGCGCCCGTAATCAGGTGCAGGTCGTCCGCGACGTTGTTGCTGGAGCCGGGAGTCACTGATACAGATGAACCCACGCCTCGGCTTCCAGACGACAGTATGAGCGTGGTTCCCGTCGCCGCACAGGTGAAACCACTATAGCCGGGATTCGACGGCTTGATTCCTCTTACCGAGGTTTGGATTTGAGTCGCGAGTGTTGTCAGTCGCGCAGCCAGAGCGCCTGCCGTTGCTGTCTTATCCACCACGACGGGATCTGGACCATATCCATCAACGCTAATCTGAAAAGTCGTGTTGGTAGGGTTGCCGGTTATGTCGGCGAGCACGATCGCGCCGCTGGTGAGCGTGCCGTGATCTGGTGTTTCCACCGGTCGGATTCCCGCGACTGCATCAGTTTCAACTCCGCCGTTCAAGGTGCCGAGTTTCAACTTGGTGGATGCGTCATTGCGTGTGCCGGGTAACACGCGCACACTTGAAAACTCGCCATTGCCGCCGGAGATCATCTTTATCACCGTGTTGCCGACATCGGGTGCGCACAGAAAACCGGTTAAAGCCGGATTGCTGGTTGAGGTTCCCACTAGCTGCACCGCAGTCTGAATGTCAGTGCACACAGACTGAATGTGATCGCCGGCCGTTGCACCCGCGGGCGGCACCGTAAGAGTCACGGGCACTGGCGCCGATCCATTGACGGACACCTGAAGCTGATTGTGTGTGGCGTCAACCAAAGTACCGACATCTCCCAGCGTGCCGCTGGCGCTGGTGGCGGGAATCCCGGCAATCGTAGCCAGGCTACCCGGAACGCGCTCAACCTTAACCAGTTGTGAACTCGCATTGACGACATCAGGCGCGTAACGTCCGTCCTGACTATTCATCGAGAGGTTGGGAAAGACTTCAGTCAAACTGTCGGACGGGTTATCGGCTGAAACGAAGTTCAGCGTCAGGTTGAATGTACTGGCAGGATTGCTCGACGCATAACTAATGCGAACTTCAATATCGTTTCCGGTCTTGCCCTCATCGAGCGCAGTAATGATTAAAACATCAGTAGCGGCGCCCGTATTCTTGAACGTTCGCGTGGCCGCAACGGCATTCTTTGCCAGTCGGACCACCCATGCATCGCTGCCGCCGTTCAGGAAGAACTGGCGAACTGCGTAACTCATTTCTGAATCGCTCTGCAGGCCGCCAAAACGCCGCTCGAAATCGCTGAAGCTGAGAATGTGCACAGCTTTATTGATCGAGCCGCGCTTTGCCGATCCCACAAATGCAGTAACAGACGTGCTGACGCCGGTGATTGTATGCACGCCGCTGGGAATCTCTTCGATGTAAACGCCTGGATAAGTAGGACTAGTAGGCATTGTTTCTCCTCCGCTAGCTATATCGGCCCCGCTCAGATGGTCTAAGCTCAGGGACCCGATGAGTGATTGCGAAACGCAGGAGATTCATTTTTCCGAAGGTCCGGATCGAATTCCGACCGCTTCGCGATGAAGTAAAGAGGATCGAACAGGAGCAAGGTTCACGTGTCCGAAAAATAAGTTGTCTGCGAGGGCGCTAACAATATAGCGGGAAGGCGAGTTAGTCAATACTAAGTTTTGCTAAGTTTTGCTACTTTGTAGAAATGCCACCTATTTGTGGCAGAATGCAACGTTCGACATCATGGACCACAGATTAACGACTAATGAGCGAGGTAGATAAAATCAGAATGAAAGCAAACCGTCTCCGAATTCTGTCAACGATCTGTGTGAGCATTCTCATAACTGCTGCCGTCTTTGCCCAGAGCGCGCGAAAAATCGCCGGGATCGAGACCGAAGGTCTTCAAACCTTGACCACCGAGACTGTTATCGCCACCAGTGGTTTGAAGGTTGGTGAGACTTTTTCGGTTGAAGCAACTGATGCGGCGGCTCAGCGTTTGGTGGACAGCGGTTTATTCAAAAGAGTTGCATATCGAACACGAAACGCGGGCGGCAACGTGACGATTACGTTTCAGCTTGACGAAGCCAAAGGTCAATCGTCACCAGTCGTGTTCGATAACTTTATTTGGTTTTCCGACGAAGAACTGGCCGCCGCGATCGTACGCGAGGTTCCCTCTTTCAACGGTTCGGCGCCCGACATCGGCAACACCAACGAAGCTATTAAGAAAGCACTTCAGAACCTGCTCGCTGAACGCAAGCTGCCGGGACAAGTAGAATACAACCTCACCGAACATGAACACTTGTTTCGGGTCGAAGGCGCGCCAATGAAGATTTGCACGCTTCACTTTCCCGGCGCGCAGAGCGTGCCGGAACAAAAACTAATTCAAGCCACGCGCAGTTCTATGGACCTTGAATACTCTCGCCAATCGGCGAAGGTTTTTCCGAAGTATGGTCTCTATCCAATCTACAGGGAGCTGGGCCACCTGCGCGCATCGTTCGGAACGCCGGTCGCCAAGCCTGCGACCGGTTGTGAAGGAGTTGACTTAACCATACCGGTCGATGAAGGCGCGAAGTATTCGTGGGCAATGGCTGAGTGGTCCGGGAACCAGGTGTTATCGGCCAAAGAGCTTGACGATGCGTTAGGCATGAAACCCGGCGAGGTTGCCAATGGAAAGAAGTTTGACAAGGGCTTGAGTGAGGTCGAGAAAGCTTACGGGAAGAGTGGCCACATTCAGGCACAAATGAATCCCACACCTGAATTTGACGACAGCGCCTCGAAAGTGACTTTTAAGATCGCGGTTAACGAAGGCCCGCAATATCGCATGGGCACAGTCGAGTTCAAAGGGTTTTCAGCCGACGATGCTGCCACGCTCGGCAAAAAGTGGGATCTGAAAAGCGGGGAGGTTTACGATCAGAGTTATCTTGGTCGATTTTTTCGTGACGCCGCGCGTGAAATAACGACGCGAATCGCGAATGAACGTCAGTCGCAGGGCAAGCCGTTGCCAAACATCGACACTGTGGAAAAACCGAATCGTCAGACTTTGATTGTGAATCTGATGATTGAGCTTAAAGACTGAAGCTTACGTCAACAAATTTCAAAAGGAGTTAGAAAATGCTGGACGTGATCTTGAAGCGGTTCGAGGCACCTGATGAAACGCGTCTCTTTGACAAGGGAAAGTTCGAGATCGTGCGCATAGGGGGAATGACGATCGGCCGGGCCAGTTATGAACCGGGCTGGAAATGGTCTGAGCATGTGAGTCCGGTTGCAGGAACCGAGTTTTGCGAAGTCGAACACGTGGGAATGGTTCTTTCCGGCCGTGCTACCGCGGCGATGAAAGACGGAAAGGTGGTAGAACTCACACCGGGCACTCTATTTTACGTGCCGCCTGCTCCGCATGATAGTTGGGTGATTGGAGACGAAGTTTATGTTTCCCTGCACTTCTTAGGCGGCGATCAATATGCGACATGAGAAGTCAGCTCTAACGTAAGGCGAAGGCCAAGCCCTCCTTCATGGCCTGGCCCCGCCTCAGCCGAGTGCTTCACTATTCGTCGGGAGGACCAGGTATCGGGCAGTCACACCAGCCAGGCCCGCAGCGGCCACAGTCAGTGCAAACGCACACGCCGCAGAACAACGTCCCGTCACACGATCTCACGCAGCAAGTCACGCCGGCCGCTTCGGACGAGAGTCTCTTGTTACCATCCAGCACCTGCACGCCGAACACAAGCCCGCCCACTTCGAACTTCGTCAGCCCCTTGCCAACCAGCAGAGTGCTTGCAGCCTCCATCGTCTCTTTGCCCTCGTTCTGAACCGCCTTGAAGACCTGCAACTCTACCCTGCCGGCCTCGCGGATGTACGGAGTGATCGCAAGTTTCTTCCCTTCCCGCTCGATCGTGAGCGCGCCACCTTCGACCTGGGTTACGCTGGCCCAATGACTGCCGAACGTGATCCTGAGTTGCACTGCCTTCACTGAATTCGTCTCTTCTCGCGCCGGTTGAGGCGCGGATCTGCCGTGAGCCCAGACGATCATGATGAAACTTAACGCGGCCAGCAGAGTTATGGCTGTTCCCTTAACAACGCGGTGAATCTCGAACATTGAAGTGCTCCTTTCTTTGGCTGTCTTGTTAGGGAGGGTGTTCCAGCACTGGAGGAATGCCGGCTGGGCTGACGCGCGAATAATTCTCAATGGTCTGAGACGGACGAAAATATACTCTCAACAAACTAAGTATTCAACGCATAAAAATACGGCTTGTATCGTTTCGTGAGACTTTGGTAGCATCGCCATCAGGGAACTTAAAATCCTAGTCCCGAATAGACCTGCGGGTTCGAGTCCCGCCTTCGACACCACCGCTAATCTCACTGTTACCAGATCAAGATAAAGATAGTTGGACCAGGTTGTTGGTGATGCCCCAATTTTATCTGAGCCCCCGTCTAAGGAGATGAACCTCGTGAAGATTGGTCAGAAATCATCGTTGAACGAGGTCAGTACCCGAAACGCGGTAGCGTCGGGTCGATGGCTCTGTCTATGCGCGCAACAGACCCGACGCTACCGCGTTTCGGTACTGACCTCCACCAAGTGAATCCTGACTTTGAGGCAAGCCGGAGAAAGCCATGAATAGCATTAAGTGCATGAATTGCGGATTCGTTGCGTGGGCCACTGCTGAGACTTGTAAGAAATGCGGCGCGCAGCTCTCGGAGTCCCAGCAGATCGACATTGACCCGATCGACCAAACTCCCGGACGTGCAAAACACATCCGTATCGTCCTGGCGGTGATCGCACTGCTGGCGCTTTCCGCTGCGGTGTTTGCTTTTAAAAACTCTGGCTCGGATCGGGTGCGAGAGTTCGTCCTCAAAGACGGAAGCAAGAAGAGCTCGAAGACTTGGTTCCACAGTTGGCTTTCATCCGATCCGTCAGTCGATGAGATCGTCGCTCAATATCTCAAAGTGAGCGGCTGGGACGTCAATCCCTCAGCGTTAAAAAGCTTCGCCGCAAAAGGCCGCTTCGAGATCAAGAAAGAACCCAGCGAGACGATCCTGGAGACGCGCGACGCCTATCGTATTCCGGTACACCTTCACTGGTACCCGCAGGTCGGAGAAGTGGAATTTGAGAGTGAAGCACCAGATAAGATTGTCATCACGCAAAAGTTCGACGGAGGCTTAATCTGGCAACGAGGTACCAACGGGACGATAGGCTGGTCGCGAAAGGGTTTGCCTGATAAGTCAGCGGAAGTCGATCCACACATCCGGCTCGAGTACCCACTTGAAACGGGCGAGGTGCGCGCCGGTCAGTTGACTGATCTTAAAAGCGGGGCCGAGTTCATCAACTACTTTCAGCTTCCAAACAAATATCCCCGGATGTACCTCAGCGGCAAAACCCTGGTAGGCGACCGCGTCGCTTACGAGTTAACTAACCGAAACTACCCTGATGTCGTAGAGGCGATGTACTTTGACGTCGAGACGGGCATGCTGCTGAAGTTCTGGTCCTACCGGCTCGAGGATCCTTATATCCCGGCGTTCGACGGATATATCCTTCCGTATCGTGAGGGCACCGACGTGTCAGAGATTTACCTGGAAGACTACCGCGAAGTAAACGGGGTGAAGTTGCCCTTTCTGATCCGGCAATATTTTCGTAAGTATTGGATAACGACCGCCGTCACTGATCTCAAAGTCAACGTTGAGATTGACCCGTCAGTGTTTGAGAAACCGTGATGGCGCTTCTCACGGAAACGTTTTTACTCATCTCTGCATAGATAATTGAAGTACTCCACAATCTGAACGGCTGCGAGGGAGTAAAAATGCATGCTGAGACGATCCGCCGAAAATGGAATCACTCAAGCTGCTCGACGTCCACTCAAAATCTTTGCTTCTGACCCCCTGCTCGGCAAAACCTTCGGCAATCGGGCACGAATCGACATCGTCAACGAGCCGTTGCAGCAAGGTCCAATTGGATCACGAATCGAAGTTATTGATTACGACGGCGCGCAGGATTGTTTCTACTCGCCTGTCAATCTCGATTTCCCTGCGATTCTGATGCAGGGGGGACTCGATCCCTCCGAATCAGATCCGCGTTTCCATCAGCAGATGGTCTATGCCGTCGCGCAAAAAACGCTCGAGAACTTCGACCGTGCACTGGGCCGGGTGCTACGTCTCAGCTCTCACAGTAAAAAGCGGGGCACGAACTATCCACGCTTGCGTCTATTTCCTCATGCCTTCTACGGCGCAAATGCTTTCTACAGCACGAAGCTCAATGCAATTCTTTTTGGTTACTTCAAGGCTGATGCGGCAGACGTCGGTACAAATCTACCTGGTCAAACAGTTTTCACTTGCCTTTCCCACGACGTAATCACACATGAAATGACTCACGCGATCGTCGATCGCCTGAGACCACTGTTTCTTGAACCATCAAATATCGACGTGCTCGCATTTCACGAAGGCTTTGCCGATATCGTCGCACTCTTTCAGCACTTCTCGTTCCAGGACATTCTGCGCGATCAGATTCAACGCACCCGTCTCGACATTCGCACTTCAGGTCCTTTGGTCCAATTAGCGCGTCAGTTTGGTTTTGCAACGGGCGTTGGAAAGGCCCTCCGTTCTGCCCTCGATGAGCCAAACACCAAACTCAGCGATTCTGCCAGTGAGCCTCACGATCGCGGTTCAATTCTTGTCGCCGCGGTCTTTGATGGATTTTCAAAGACATATCAACGACGAATTAACGATCTGGTACGGATTGCCACCGGAGGTACAGGCACGTTGCCACAGGGCGATTTACATCCGGACCTCGTCAATCGCATCGCAACTGAAGCTGCGCGTACTGCACAAAGAGTACTCGATATGTGCATCAGGGCGTTCGACTACATGCCGCCCGTTGACGTCACGTTTGGTGATTTTCTGCGAGCCATGATTACCGCAGACTTCGAATTAGTACCAGACGACGAATTCAATTTGCGCGATGCAATGATTGAAGCGTTTCGGTTGCGTGGCATCTATCCGGATGGAGTCAACTCGCTCGCTGAAGAATCACTGTTGTGGGACAACGTCGAAAACAGGTTGCCATTATTAGGTAGCGAAGTACCGGCACTACTCGAGCAGTTTTTCTTCAATGCCCTCCGCTCCTTTGATACCGGTTGGCAGGATCCTACTTATCAGCCAGATACCGTCGATCCCAAAAAACGATATGTAGCTGTGGATGAAGGTGAAGAGATAGAACTCGATGTCACCGAAGATTTAGGGAAAGCTCTACATGAGTATGGGAAGACAAATAAAAACCATTTGGGTCTAAATGAGGAAAAGGAGGTCCAGGTACGCGGCTTTCATCCCGTGTTTCGCGTGGCGCCTAATGGAAGGTTGTTAGTTGAGTTGGTTGTGCAGTACGCCCAAACTGATAACTCTGCGAAGGGGCAACTCGGGGGTATACCGTTCCGAGGTGGCTGCACCTTGATTGCTTCATCAAACGGGAAAGTTCGTTACCTCATCTCGAAACCAATGCAAAAGGCTGGTGGTGATCCCAGGCTGATCTCAAAGGGTAAACAGCGATTCGACCGGCAGCAGGATTACTTGAAGATGTGTGATCTGCAGAACGCGCTTACTCCCTATTACACCGCACAAGAATACTCAGTGCGCATGCTGGACCTCATGAACTTCGCGAACCTGCACGGAGGTTAAAATCACATGGCCACCGGGAAAGCAACCAAGAAATCAGGCGCGAAGAAGCCGGCCGGCAAGAAGAGTTCGAAGAAAGCACCCTCAAAGAAGAGTGCAAAGAAATCAAACGCTGCTTCCAGCAAAGAAGTCCGAATTCGGATGTACAACGTGGGCTTCGGCGATGCCTTTCTTGTGCTCCTGCCGGCAAATGGCAAACAGCGTCGAATCCTGTTTGACTGCGGTTCGGTACAAGCGGCAGAGAATGTTCCGATGGGGAGTATCGTCGATCGCATCATTGCAGATGTTACTGACGAAGATGGTGTGCCGAGAATCGACGTTGTAGTTGCAACTCATCGTCACAAGGATCATATCTCCGGTTTTGGCAACGCGAAGTGGAATAGCGTTGAGGTCAAGGAAGTGTGGATGCCCTGGACTGAAGATCCTACTGATCCGAAGGGAAGAGAAATACGCGACATCCAAAGTAGCCTCGCGTTAGCCCTCAACACGTCGCTAACAAAGCCGGCAGGCGCACTTGCCGCGAAGGAATCGGAAGCCAGACGTCGCGCCCAGGAGGTAGTAGCCAATGCACTGATGCTCACGAACGAGAAGGAGATGAAAACTCTGCACAGTGGGTTTGTTGGTGATCCGGAACGACGCTTCTTACCGATAAAACCCAAAACAGATAACAATGGCAGACTGCTAAAAACCGACGTTTTACCAGGCGTGAAGATTCACGTGCTGGGTCCTTCGCGAGAACGCGACGTTATTCGCGACATGGATCCACCCAAAGGCAAAAGCTTTTTGCGGATGCGTGATTCGATCGATGTCGAAACGAGTTTGCCCCCCGCACCATTTGCTGCTGAGTTTCGTCAGAACGCTTACACCGGCGGTGGCACGTTTTCCTCGGCTGATCGCGACGGAGTTAAGCAAGAGGCTTCATTGACAGATCTTGCGGTTGCTGTAGCGCTCGACAAAGCCGTGAATGGCACAAGTTTGATGTTGATGCTGGAAGTGGCCGGAACGTTTTTGCTGTTTCCGGGAGATGCCCAGTGGGGCACGTGGAATGCCGCGATGCAAGATGCGGAATGGAAACAGATGCTGAAGAATGTGGCGTTCTACAAGATCGGACATCACGGAAGTCACAATGCAACACCGAAGGATTTTGTCGAAAAGATGATGCCCGATGGAATTTGTGCAATGGCGTCCACCTTGACGCGCAACGTGTGGCCCGACATTCCCAGGATCCCCTTATTGGATCGACTTGCGGAGAAGAAAGTTAACGTTGCACGGAGCGACAAACCCAGCGCCATTGGAAAGACGTTTGAGTTGGATGACGGCGTAATTGAGACGCTGATACCATTGTGAGCAAGCACTGAATCTATTGAGCCTTAGCCTCCGGTAGCTTTTTGAAGCCTTTCTCCAATGACTTCCGCAACCGATCGACCGCTGTGGTCGGATCTCCGACGAGAATCGGATCGGTATACAACAGCACTTCACCGTTTCGCGCATCGACTATCCCGATCTGTAATCGTAGATAAGCCGGAGGTCCGCCAACCAGCATCCTAAAGGCAGTCTTGCCCGTCGACAGTTTTTTCCCCTCGCCACGGATGAAAACGACCGCGTCCACACTCTTCTCGAGATTCAGGTTCAGCACCTCATCGCCCATCGAGAAGCGACCCTTCTTAACGTCACTGCGCTTCTTCATGATTTTAGGCAACAGCTCGTCAAACTTGGATTGAAAGTCAGCGACGTTGTATTTCTGTTGAGGGTCACCGTCGGCGGATTTCGCGGTCGCAGGCAGAGTGGTGACTTGTTTCTGTTTCATCAACACTTCAGTGAGCATCGTTTCTACGCGCGCGCTCAAATCGTCAGACTCAGCCGCCATGCCTTCCGGGCCTTTCATGCTATCGCGGACGACATTTACTTTTGCCGGCAGGACAACGACCTTACGAATCGTGGTCTCTTTCGACTTGACCTTCGGGTGAATAAATTGGGCATGGACCGGATGCGAGCCCGACACGGTGAGAAGTACCACCAGCGCAAACATGATCGTTTGCATCTTTAGCACGATAGCTCGACCACTCATTTCAGCTTCTCCTTTAACGCTTCAATGCGTCGTTGAATTCGTTCGCGATCGATGGCGGACGGCGATAGCTCGATGTACTTCCCGTATTCGGCGACGGCATCGTTTCCTCGTCCGAGTTTCTCGTAAAGCATGCCAAGCCCTCGATGGGCCACGGGCGCAGGATTTTCAGCATTCAAGGCACGCTTGTACAGATCCTCGGCCATTTGCTGATGCTTCTGCCAGTTCTCCTGACCGGCCGGCGTCGCAAGGAGTTCGCGCTCCTCTTCTTCCGCTGTGCGCTTCTCGCGTTTCTTCGAGGCGTCTTTCTTCGCGCTATTCGTCAATTCTTTTTCGGTTAGCTGTGGCGCACGAGGCCCGAGCACGCGATAACCTTCCGCCAACCAAAACAGATTTTCCGAATCAGCATGAAAATCTACCAGACGCTGCGCGAGGTAAACGGCTGAGCGAGCGCGTCCGGCATTGATCGCCAACTGAAGATCGTGCCGCATCACGGATTCCACGTTCCGAAAGTACGCTGCACGCTCTCGATTCAGTTCCATCTGATGGGTCACCGTGTTGGCGCGCGCTCCGAGATAACTACTCAGATACTTGATTCGCTCATCGAGTGACGGGTGGTCGTTGTAGAACAGTCTGATGTTCTCGCCCTCGATGTCTTTATCCAGCAGCCTCATCACGTTGACCATCTCTTCGGGCGCGTACTCAGCGCTGATCATCATGTCGATACCTTTGAGATCAGCCTCGCGTTCGAGGTCGCGGCTGTAACCATAGATCGTTGCCACCATGATGAATGGAGCGACTGTCGTAACAATCGTTATGACCGCACCGACAATTCCTGCAGGCGAATACGCGCCAATCGCTGCCATGACATTCATTGTCATAAACTTTTTGCGCATACTGCGATTCTGCATGTACGTATGTCGCCGCATTACGTGCGTCAGCTCATGTGCGAGGATCGCTGCCAACTGGGATTCGTTATCGATGAGAGTCATCAATCCAGTGGTGACGTAGATCGAGCCGTTCGGGAGAGCGAAGGCGTTTGGCTGCGGATCGCGGAGCGCGCGAAATCTCCACGACACTCTTTCGAGCTTGAGCCCCTGGGGAATCAGTGATTTCCCGATGCGATTCAAGTAAGCACTCGCCGGTTCGTCTGCGAGCACCAGGCCATCACGCTCAAATCTAACGTCGAGCAGATCCGCCTGTTCGAGCACCTTCAAATCGACTTCGCCGAACTTGAATTCTTCATTGACGGGAGGAGGCGTGGCCTCGACGGGCGCAGTCTTCTTCTGCGCCTGCGCGAACGGACCAAGTGAAGTGAATACGATGCAGAAGTAGAGCGCTGCAACGATCAGATTTCTGGGCTTGTGGGGGAACATAGCAGTTAAATTTTACAGCCAGTGAGCGCCGGGAATTGTGACGTTCGTCAAAACATGTCGTACACGATACAAGGCGGCTCTTCATATGTAAATATCCATTCGTAGAAGGCTTTGCAAAAAGTCGGGAAAGATGCCACGGGCTTGTCCCGTGGAGTTTTACGCTGGTCGCTACACCGACGATCTCAAGCATCAGCCTGGATGCCACGGCCTTGGGCCGTGGAGCTTCACGTTCCTAGCTAAATAGCATGAAACGTGAAGCTCCACGGGGCAAGCCCGTGGCATCTGAAGAACCTAGGTTTGGCGATTCTCATAGCTGCAGACATGAGACTCCACGGGGCAAGCCCGTGGTATCCGATTTTTTGGTGCAGAGCCATCGTAAGAGTAGATTTCATTTTGAGCTTATGGGTAATAAATCAACACCCATGACATCCCTCACTGGACCGCAACTTCGGGTTTCGGTCATGCGAGTGCAGTTGAAGAATTTCATGGTCCAACTCGTGAGCGAAGTCGGGTATCTTTGGCTGTTAGTAATTTGCCATCGCCACCACCACGTTTTCGGATTCGAAACGCCGGCTACCTGCTGTCATAAGAAATCGATCACCTTCCCTCCACAGCCGATCGATCTTGACCGAGCTTTGCACCGGCAGGTGAAATTTCTTCACGTAGTCTCCCAGGTAGTCAGCCATCTGATCTTTGGTGGGGAATGTGTCGCCACGAGCGGGAAATCGCAGGCCTGGAAGTCCCGCATACCGCGCTGGATTAAAAAGCCGCAACGAGTCCCAGCGGTTTCGCCATGCATCGCCAATCTGCTTGTTCCCATCAAGATCAAAAAAGGTAGGCCGCGTTTTGCCAAGTGATATCCAACCGCGAGTCCTGCCTGGCCACCTCCGATAACAATCGTTTGAACTGCTTTCGTATCGTAAAACTTAGTCACTGTAATTCACCTCACTTCAATTGATTTCGCCCGAGTGGTGAGAATAGGCTTCGGGAGGACTGTCCGCATCGGGCGGAATACCCAATTTTTGTAAGAGTGTGATATGGGTAATATTATGTAGAGGGCGTAACTTATGGACTTAGAAAAACCGAACGCGGCAGATCGTTTCATGGAGACGATGGCGGAGAAACTTGGTATGGTGGCGCGAGCGTCGTCGGTCTTTTCCGAACCGGTAGAGCGAGAAGGCGTCACTGTTATTCCGGTGGCGAAGGTTAGGTGGGGGTTCGGTGGCGGTGTTGGTCATCGCAAAGATGAGGACGGCGCTGGTGGCGGCGGTGGCGTGCAAGTCAATCCCGTTGGTTTCATCGAGATTAAAAATGGGCAGGCGGAATTCCGGCCCATCAGGACCGTTTCGCTTCCATTGCTAATCCTGGGCGGCATTTCTACACTCCTTCTGATTCGACAGCTAAAGCGTCATTAATGAACTCGAATACCACCGAAGGAAGAGCGATGCACATCGCAAGCATGGGCCATGCGGCCTTTGCTGCGATCATGATTGGCCTCGGAGTCCTGGGTTTCATCAAGAGAGATTTTACCGTCGTATGGCAGCCGGTACCCGAGGGCGTACCCGCACGCGAAGTACTGGTGTATCTCTGCGCCCTCATCTCTCTCGCCTCAGGCATCGGACTGCTTTGGCGACGCACGGCTGCTCTCGCCGCTCGCGTGCTGCTCGCATATCTCGTCCTGTGGTTCCTGCTGTGGAGAGTACGCGGCCTCTTTGTCTTGCCGCTCGTGGCGGGTACCTGGAGTTGCGGTCAGACCCTGGTGATGACGGCAGCCGCCTGGGTGCTGTTTGTCTGGTTTGCCACGGACTGGGACCGGAGGCGCCTCGGTTTCGCCACCGGCGACAAAGGCATTCGCATCGCGAGGGTGCTCTACGGCCTTGGCTTGATTCCCTTCGGCGTCGCACATTTCCTCTATCTCAAAGAGACGGCTGTGTTGGTTCCAGACTGGCTGCCATGGCACGTGGCCTGGGCGTACTTCACCGGCGCAACTTTCATCGCGGTGAGCGTGGCGGTGCTCATCGGCGTATTTGCGCGGCTGGCAGTTACGCTCTCAGCGTTGCAGATGGGCTTGTTCGCGCTGCTGGTGTGGGCACCTCGTGTGGCAGCAGGCTCTCTAAGCGCCTTCCAATGGGGCGAGGTTGTTTCCACTTTGGCGTTGACTGCCGCCGCGTGGGTGGTGGCTGACTCCTATCGCGGCACGCCGTGGTTCGTTGTGGGCACGCGAAGCGAATCAAGGAGTGAAGTGGCTTTGCCCGAAAGCTACTGACCTATTCGTATCTTAGAGCAATTAATGGATCAACCTTCGCTGCGCGACGCGCTGGGATGTAGCACGCCAGCAATGCGACGACGGCCAATAACCCAATCACACTCACATACGTCAACGGGTCTGTCGCTGTTATTTCGAACAGCAAGGTGCGCATCAATCGCGTCAGTGCGAATGCGCCCGCCAACCCGATCACTGTGCCGATGAGCAACATGACCATGCTCTGTCCCAAGACGAGTCGCAACACGTGAAGCGGTCGCGCCCCCAGCGCCATTCGCACTCCGATCTCTTGCGTGCGTTGCGCCACCGAATAAGCCATCACGCCGTAAATACCAATCGCCGCCAGGAACATCGCGATACCGGAGAACGTCGCCAGCAGTAGCGCGAGAAAACGTGGTTGGACCATCGACTTCGACACGAGTTCATCCATGGACCAAAGATTGTAGACTGGCAGGCTCGAATCCATTTCACGAACGACATTGCGAATCGAACTTGCCAGCGCCGCGGAATCATTCGCGGCACGCACGACGAAATTTACGTTCGGCCCGATGAACTGATTCACTTGCCGGAACTGAAAGTAGAGTTCGGGACCGGCGGGCTTATCCATGCCGGCGTTCTTGGTGTCTTCAACCACGCCGACGATCGTGAACCACACTTTCGGATCGGAAAATCCCGGATTCACTCGCCGGCCAACCGGACTGCCCTTCCAAAATCTTTTCGCGAGCGCCTGGTTGACAATCACAACCGGCATCGCGTTTGGGTTGTCGTCCTGTGGCTCAAACGTGCGTCCCTCCAACAACCGGATCTTCATCGTCGTGAAGTAGTTGTTACCAACGATGTTCCAGTAGTCGACGTTCTGCGCCGGGCTATCGGGTGTTTGCTGGTAGCCTTCGATCTCGGTGTCGTTAGCATTGATACGCCGTAGCGGAGGTAGTCCACTTGCCATCGAGACACCGGCCACACCGGGAAGAGCGCTGAGTTTCTGCTCGAGCGCGTTTACAAACTGGAGGCGTTCGGGATCCTTGTATTTAACTGTCGGCAGATTCAAGCTGAAGCTGACAACACCTGCCGGATCAAAGCCGGTGTGGACTTGTTGCAACTTCCAGAAGGCGCGAATCATCAGGCCCGAGCCGATGACGAGGATCACTGCGAGAGCAATCTCTGCGACTACGAGAGTCTTGCGGAGCGCCTGACCTCCTCCTCGAATCGCGCGCTGCCCTGCGCCGCGAATCCAGTTAGCGAGGTTACGTTCACTGACTTGGGCCAGTGGCGCAAGACCAAAGAGAAAGACAGCTACGATCGCAACCGTGATGGTGAACGCGAGTACCGGAAGACCAACGCTAATCTCGTCAGTACGCGGCACGCTGTCAGGAGCAAACAGTAGCAGGATCTTCAACCCGACGAATGCGAGCGCTACTCCGAGAATTGAAGCGATCAAAACGAGTACGAAACCTTCGGCGATGAATTGACGGACCATTCGTTTTAGACCAGCTCCGAGTGCCAGCCGCACTGCAAACTCTCGATGACGTGATTCCGCGCGAGCCAGCAACAGGTTCGCGACGTTCACACACGCGATGAGCAAAACAAAACCAACCGCAGCCATGAGCAGCCACACGGCTTTGCGGGCTGAGCCGACGACGTCTTCGTGAAGACCAAGCATCACCACCGGGTGGCGTTGAGGATTTAGTAGATGCTGCGCGCGACTCTCAGCCTTCCAGCCGGCCATCAGGCTCGTCATTTCGCTCTGCGCCTGCTCGATAGTCACACCGGGTTTCAACCTGCCGATCACTGAAAGAAAGTGCGAACCACGATTACCGGGGTTGGCGGGATCGAATTGGAAAGGCAAGAGGAGCTCGACCTGATCGTTACTTCCGGGAGGAAATCCAAAGTTGGCAGGCATCACGCCGACGACGGTGGTTGTTGTCGCGTTGACCTGAATCTGTTTGCCAATGATGTCGCTTGCTCCGCCAAAACCCTTTTGCCAGAGACCGTGCGAGATGATGGCGACGTTTGGTCCACCATTGCGATCTTCCTCTTCGGTGAAGTTGCGACCACGTTCGGGTTGCACTCCCAGCACGTCGATCAGACTGCGCGTAATCGCGGCAGCAGTGACTCGCAGCGGCTCACTCTCGGTGCCGACGTTCTGACCGCCCGGCGCCCACGCGCCGATTGCTTCCCAGGATTTTGCCTCGCGCTGAATGTCGAGCAGTTCCGGAGGCGAGAGCCAGAACTTCTGGAGTTGCATCGTGGGAAACTCGCTGTAGACGCGAACGAGTTGACTGGGTTGCCGGTAAGGCAGCGGCCGTAACAGGACCGAGTTGACAACGCTGAAGATGGCGGAATTGGCGCCGATACCCACCGCGAGCGTCAGAATCGCAACGGCAGTAAACGCTGGATTCTTCTTCAGCATGCGCAGCGCGTATTTCAAGTCTTGTAGGAACGTTTGCATCGTGGTCCTCCGGAGGTGTCTTTACGTACCTGGTCCTGGCTTGGTTCACCAAACGAGAGTGGTTCTATTGGTTAACACCGCCGCGGCGCGCGTGGTGGCAAAGAATCTACTGTTTAAGATCACAAATTGTGATCTTGAACGTTTCGCTTGAGCTGCTGGACCTCCATCACGCATAGATACCACGAAACTAAAATTTCGTAGCCTCGCGCATTACGTGGTCCGCGGTAGCTAATGATTCAAATAGTGCGAGATAAGGAATGTAGGAGTAACGGCGATTACGCTGTCCCCCGGTGGTTTCCTTCAGGATATCCAACTTCACAAACTGCTCGACAAGTTTATTCGCGGTAACGAAACTTGACTTCAAGCGCTTTTCGATCTGTCGCATTGCTGCGGGATCATAGATTTGCTCACCACAATTCGGGCACTCATAGAATTCCACGCCCGGAACAGAATAACGCTTCCCCTGACGGGTACCGCTCACAGTTCTCCGAACTTCCTTGAAACAGGTCTGTGAAAAGGATTGGCTAACTCGCAACACCGTCTGCGTTCAGTATCGATTCGGCGATGTCCACTTCAGTCAAGTCGTCGGTTTAATTTAACTGCGGGCCTTTTTCGCTAGAAAGGTCAATTGTCAAACTCGGAAGTAGCGAATACTCAACTTTTATCAACCCTGGGGCGGAATCCAATTGCCTTCTCTTGACGGCCCGCGGATTCATTAACTGACGAATAGCGCGAAAAACTATCTTGAATTTTGCGTCATAGTTTTCTTCCAGCTCGTCTAACCGCTCAATCAATGTCTCATTCGAGGCAAGCATCTGGCGCAGCCTGACGAACGTACGCATGATTTGAATGTTCACTTGAACTGCGCGCTGCGACTTTAGCACGCTGGAGAGCATTAAGATTCCATGCTCGGTAAAAGCGTATGGCTGGTACTTGATATGCGTTCCTCGGGCTTTCTTTAAGATCACAATTTGTGATCTTAAAGGTTTGAGGCGTTGCCACTCCTCAATTTCGGCTTTGGTGAGCTGAAACATGAAATCTTCCGGAAACCGGTCAAGATTTCGCTTGACGGCCTGATTAAGCGCTCTAGTAGTGACACCATAAAGCCTCGCTAAATCGTGATCGAGAATTACTTTCTTTCCGCGAATAAGCAGTATCGTGTCTTCAATAGACTCGTTTGGTAAGGCGATCGAGGTATTCGGCATGTGAGGTTCCTTTCAAAAGCGTGAGTTGTTTACGTTTCGAGACGTGCAACAAGGTTACTCCAATCTGTGCAATCTGGGTAGTTAGCCGGTGGTGGGTTGGACCGGCTAATTGGATTGAAGACGATCAAGACACAGGCGTGTTGCTCGCCAGCAACTCACCCTCGGCTACAGCGATTTGAGCGTCGACCATGCCGTAAAGGTTCAACTCACCGCAGCGTGTGAAGGCCAGGTGTTTCGCCACGTTCTCGAGTGCTTTCGGGTGCGGAGAGTTTTCAATTGTCGCCATGAGCACGAGCAAAGCGGCCGCTCTGGTTCCCGGCTCGTCGTCAGCACGACAGATCATCTCTGTCAACGCTTCGATCTTCTCCTCGTTGGAGTCATCGTTGTTCGTTTCAGGTGTTTCCTCGAAGTCCAGATTATCGACGATCGTTTCGCCCGCATCGGCACGGCGCACGAGTCGAGCCAGCCACGGATCGTTTATCTCCATAGCGTAACGAATAATCGCACGGCTCTGCGGATCGATCGATGTGTCGTTCAAGACTGCTTGCGCTCTGCGTTTGAGAGCATTGACGATGGTGCTGGTTCTTGATGTTCGGATTGAGTGAGGTGTTTCGCGCGTGCTTGCGCTACTATGATTAGCCATGGCCTTCATCCTTTCGATAGAAGGTTGAGGTCTTAGGGTCGGCTTTGTGTTGCACCACAAGTCGGCCCGCTTCGTTTTTGGAGGCGTGTGAGGAATATAGCACACGGATTTTCGGTTGTGTGCGTTGCCAGTTAGACAATCCTCTTCTCAGATCTGTTTCTAACTGAGGTTCTGCGCCTCCCACAAATTCACAACTACCTGACCGATTCCACCAACGACGTGTAGCAACAGACCAGTTACTAGACCGCCAACAATTTGCGACCAACCCAAAACTAAGTACGTCATGCGATTTGCCCGCTCAATCTCAGTTAGCGCGTCTGTTCTGTACGAGCTTGGTGCTTCCGGTGAATTAAACAGAACTATAGCTCCGGCGATAACACCAATAACGGCTACCGCAACTCCGAGAGCACTTAATGCGCCAGCAAGGTCAGATGAAAGAGGCGCTGTTTTATGTCTCAACGTGGTTTGTTGTTGACTGAAGTTTTCGTCATTTGGCGGGATCCAGTCACTCGGCGGAACCCAATCTCTTCCGGTGCCACAGTTCCAGCATTCATGCCACTCTTCATTGATTCCAGCTTCCCACACTTTTTACAAGTCCACATGGCCATCCGCCTTTGCACAAAGTTTTTCCGTCTTCGAACGCCAACTAGTTAGAACTACAAACCCGATGGAAAGGTATTTCGGCAGTGATGACAATACGTCATTAATGAATTCTGTTTGGTAAAGAAAAAAGGGGAAGAAGAGGAATCCGATGCCGCACGTCAGCAACGAGACCAGTAGGTAAAGTGCTAACTGAAATTGCTGCGGACGCGGCACCTCTACCAATTCCTTCGGCTCTACATTGCGGCATAAGGACAAGGGGCTAAGCCTTTTGAGAATTGTCTTAGAGCAGCTTTGGTTTGCATAGTCGTATTCTCATGTGACGTTACGGAACCATGCGACTCGCAAGATCGCGAAACCCTTCAAGGTGCTCATCTTTCAATTTTATCTCTTTACTTCCGAACCGCATTTCAACCTTTGACGAGTTAGCTATCTTGGCAAACGTTTTATAAGGAACGTCGACAGCCAAAATTTCACTGACGCCACCCATACGCAGATCTGAATCACGCTGGGCAAGGCCGAGATCGAATCTTTGACCATCAGCAAGAACATACACTGATTGATCGTTGAGAAACTTCCAATCTTTCGAGCTAGACAGAAAACCAATAGTCGCTCGTTTAACTGGCTCTTGTAGTGTCCGGCTGTTGTATGAGAAAGAAGCCATTAATTCAAAGCGAGAGTTCGTCATGACTAGATCCATCCCGTTACTAAGAAAATAGGGGCCGACCGTTACTGTGGTTTGATCTTTGAATCGGTCATATCGCATAGCGATCCGACTCTTATGCTTCAGCTTTAATTTGCTTGGCGGCGGCTCTACGGATTGTCCAACACCAAACGCCAGTGCAGCAAAATGAATAGATAGGAAAATCATGCAGCCAAATTGTCTAATGAGCTTTGCGGTGTTCATAGGATGAGTGAACGAAAAAGTTTATTTTTTACCATCGTCGAATGTGGGCACGTTTCAATTCCGTGACCGATTTATCTTTGGGCCTGGCAGAGTGCAAAGATCACAAGCGTGAGAGCAAATATATTTAACTGTGGGTTCATAATTTTTTTACCCACATACAGCGCCGTACGCAGGGCGATATCCTTTTGATTGAGCTTCACGTTGGGTCATGAATTGACCGCTCTTTGTCTTCCCGTACCATCTTGTGCCGGGACAGTGATAAACACCTGAATTGGTGTTAACCCATACCGTTACTGTCGGGTTTCCTGCGCTTTGGGCTGTGACCGGACTGTCACGAGGTGCGACCACAGGTGACGATGAGCCGCAGGCAATCAGGCTCAGTAAAACAATAATGAGGGCAAGGCTCGTTCGTAGTCGGTGCATATTGCTCCTTTGTGGGTTGGAGTACCGAAAGAACTTTTATTCAAGGTTAGAAATCACATTGAGTCGGGCGCACTGAAATGCTTGTGCGAGGAACCAGAGTCCTTCACACTTGGAACGGCATGAAGACACACCCCAGTGTTTATGATTTCCACTGGGAATCATTACAGCGCTCAGAACAAATGAGCGAATTGCAACAACTGGGCCATTAAAAATCCAGAGAATTTCGTTTCGGGATTTACTTGACGATGTGTGGTGCTGCACAGGTGCGCGCTGGCGAGCAGTAAAGCCAGCCTTAAAGCTGTCGTGGTACAATTTGCGCATGTCAAAAACCGTTACCACATTAGACCAGCACTCATCCGTTGCGCTTCCACCTGAAGCGCTTGATGCGCTTGGCATTGAAGCAGGTGCACAACTTGAGGTCGAGATTGTGGGGCGGGCTTTGGTCGTTCGCTCGGTCGAGGAAGCGCGGCGTTCTGCCGAATTCATAAGCGCCTTCGAGTCAATCCTCTCTAAACGCCGGACTGCTTACGATGAATTAGCAAAAGGTCCTGACCCATAACGGCAGATGATATTCCCGGACAAGCTTGATGTCCTGACAATCCACGCGAGATTGATCGCCGAGACTGGTGGCACTCAAGGTCTCAGAGATGAAGCCTGCTAGAATCAGCTCTCACGGCCGCTAAGAATCGCCATCACTATGAGACTGCCGATGTTGTGAGTTGTGCGGCAACATACGCTTTTCACTTGACCCAAACGCATGCCTTCCTGGATGGCAATAAACGCGTGGGAGCCGCGGTCACTGAAACTTTTCTAGAAACGAATGGCTTTGAACTGAGGATGGATAATGAGGAGATCGTGAGTTTGTTTCTTGCGATAGCCTCTCACACCTTAAGCCGCGAGCAAATTGAACAACTGCTGAGAAATAAAGTTAGGCCAAAGAGCTAAGGCAGTTCTACTTATACGTCTTGCCATTGCGCATCACCCACCCTGCGACATGCCGGCCTTGCGGGTCGTGGTGGGTCCAGTGGACGAGCCCGCCTTTTTCGTTCCAGACGTACTCGCCGTAAAAGCGAACGGTGTCGCCGGCCTTGAGTTCGTCGACTCGCGGGGAGAGGTCGATGTTGTGGGCAACGAGGACTGTCTGTCCTGACGCAAGCTGAACAATGAATTTTTGGTGTCGCGGCGGGACCTGATCGTCCGGGAGAAGTCGTATCACCGTCCCCTCGCCTTCCACTTGTATGCCGCTTATTCCACTCGCGAACGCGCGGCCGATGTCGCTGTTGTCTACGCCCGAACTGGCGGTCGAAATGAGGAACGCTTTGTTCGGGCAAGTTCCGACAGAATCTACCTGCGCCTCTGTGACGATGGAGAACTGTGGCGGCAAAGGTGACTCGGCGCAGATGATGTCGCCTTTTTCGGGCTGCTTCACTACCAACTCAGCCCCGTCGCTGCAAGCTGAATTGCGCTTGTACCCAACGACAACCATGCCATCCGGAACAGACGCAATTTTGCAGATGATCGACGGTGATGACAGCTTGCCCGTTCTGCGCCCTGTTTTTTGAGCGATACATCCGGACGGAAGCAAACAAAGGAGCAGCGATAACAGCGGGAGCTTAACTAATTGTCGCATTTTGAGATCCTCGTAAGGTTGTTGAGACGATAAGAGATTGAGCGCGAGGCGTGTGTTTAGCCCAAATTCAAACTAGCAAATCCAGCGCAAAATGATCAAGCAGTATCTTCTTTCGTAATCAACACGGCAAACCTGAAACGAATCGTAAGTCCTACACATTTATTAGTAGAAAGCTCCATAACGGAAGGAACTGTGAGTCTCCATGACTAAGGTCCACAGACATTTCTACTCCGCACTCAGCCTGCTAGCCATTCTTTGTATCTCAGCGGCTGTATCGCCGGCCCAGAGAACCACGGAATCCGGTTCGACGACCACCACGACCATCGATCCCTTCGCAGTTCTGCCGTCCGCCGATGCATTGATGGTGGTGGACCTCAAACGCGTCATCAATGACGCGGTTCCGCGAATCCTCGTCAATGAGCCGGCAGCGCGCGCCCTGGTCCTCGCGCTTTACGACTCAAAAACGATTGACCTGCTTGATCCACGGACTATACAACGCTCGGTAGTAGCATTTCGCTATGGCAATTCGAAGGACGAAAAGAACCCGGACGACTTTGACGTGGTAACAGTTGCGCAGAGCAGCGAGGCCGGACAGTTGCCGACTCTCATACACAACCGAGCTTCGGGCAAGTACCGAGAACAACAGTATGGTGGAAAGGTTCTCTATATCACGCCGGCAGAACAAAAGGCGTCAACGGCTCCGAACGCGGACCAAACCGAGTGGGCCATCGTCGCACTTGACGCAAATACCATGGTCTTCGGTAGCCCAACTCTCGTGCGTTTGTAAGCCTCCCGCGATTACACCCACGAGTTACTAGAGATTTCCGGGTTTTTGGTTAACAAATATTCCCTGGGCGTCAGATGGCCCAGAGACTTGTGTGGTCGTTCTTCGTTGTATTCTTT